>OGNO01000079.1_pt1 | contig 91814 bp, 75 predicted proteins | sample 1573491 | NCBI WGS metagenome assembly OGNO01 (sample SAMEA2581900, study PRJEB24529) | metagenome | biome: Human gut stool | place: China | collected 2011
GATCTGAAATTCTTCATGTTCAGACTGGCTAGGCTATACGCTTAAAAGAAAGCTTACCAACCAGGAAAATCCGCTGACCCATAATAATGAGTATGATGTTGGTTTGCTGGAATAAAAAATGATACCGACTTATCACAAGCCGGTATCACGAAAAAATAATCACTTTATTATTTTGTAATCATCCAGCTTTGTGCGCTCACAAAGCACGGGGAATAAAAAGTTATTTATATACTAACACTGTAAACAATTACTTTCACAAGCTATTGTTTACTCACCTAATAAAAGGTAGCTTAACAAATATCACTTAATGTTCATTTTTTGTTTGACATTACAAAGGTAACACAAAAATTGAAAATTATACTATATAGTTCTAATAACGGATAATATTGCAGTAATTTAGGCGTTATTTGAGCCATTTATCTAACCAACTAAAGAAAGTGCGTTGCCATAACACCCCATTTTGCGGTTTCAATACCCAATGATTCTCATCCGGATATAATAAAAGTTCGGCCGGAACACCGCGCAATACAGCTGCATTGAACGCCGACATACCTTGTGAAGCAAGAATTCTATAATCCTTTTCACCGTGAATGCAGAGAATGGGAGTGTCCCATTTATCAACGAAACGATGAGGAGAGTTGGCAAAGGTACGTTGTGCCGTTGCATTGTTTTTGTCCCAATATGCACCACCCATATCCCAGTTGGCGAACCACATTTCTTCTGTTTCCAGATATTGCTGCTCCATATTGAATATACCATCGTGTGCGATAAATGCTTTAAAACGTTTGTCATGGTGTCCCGCCAGCCAATAGACGGAGAATCCGCCGAAGCTGGCACCTACGCATCCCAAACGATTAGTATCTACATATGGTTCTTTTGAAATATCATCTATGGCTGACAAATAGTCTTTCATACATTGACCTCCATAGTCACCGCTAATTTGTTCCAACCATTCCATGCCGAATCCAGGTAGCCCACGACGATTCGGAGCGATGATAATATAATCGTTGGCTGCCATAATCTGGAAGTTCCAGCGGTAGCTCCAGAATTGGCTGACGGGACTTTGCGGGCCACCTTCACAGAATAATAAAGTAGGATACTTCTTGTTTGCGTCAAAATTGACGGGATAGATCACCCATGAAAGCATTTGCTTGCCATCGGTAGTTTTGGTCCATCTTTCCTCCACTTTGCCCAAATTCAGCTGTTTAAAGATGTGATCATTCTCGTGTGAGAGTTGCGCCACTTGCCCGTCGGCAGGAGTGAGGGTGTAGATTTCATCGGCGGCACTGATAGAGTGACGTTTGGTAATTATTTTATCGCCCGCCATGGCTACTGATCCGTAGTCATACATGCCATCAGTCAGTTTTTTTATATCACCATTCAGATTGGCACTGTATACCATGCTGGTTCCATGCCATACACCGACAAAGTACAGACTTTGCGAATCATTGTTCCAGCAATAGTCATCTACGCCTGATTCAAAACTTTCGGTAACAAATGTCTTTTGACCGTCATCTAAATTGTAGATGCACAGGCGGTTCCGGTCACTTTCGTAACCATCGCGCTCCATGCTTTGCCATGCAATGTATTTGCCGTTGGGGCTGAATTTAGGATTGGTGTCATATCCTTTCATTTCATCTTTTCCATTCGGTTTGCACAGGTTCAGTGTTGTGCCTTTTTCTATATTATAAAGGTATATATCCGAGTCGGTAGATACTGCGTATGCCAATCCTTGCTTTTTCCGGCTGGTGTAAGCTATTTGTTTAGAGTCGTTGCTCCAAGCCAGCTGCTCGATACCTCCGAAAGGTTTCATTGGAGCTTCAAACGGCTCACCTTCCATGATATCGGTGGCTGCTCCCATCATGTTACCATCAAAATCAGCGATAAAAGGATGTGGAATACTTTCTACCCATTCATCCCAATGTTTATACATCAGGTCGTTTACAATGATACCGCTGGCTTTGGGCAGGTCAGGGTAGAGGTCTACGGTGCGTTGGCCGTATTTTATTTGTGAGATGAAAAGAATCTTTTTGCCATCCGGTGAAAAAGAGAATCCTTCTATGTTTCCTTTGAAATCGGAAATGATACGGCGTTCCGTACCGTCAGGATTCATCTCCCAAATTTGGCTGCCACCACTTTCATTGCATAAGAATGCGATTTTTGTTCCGCCTTTTATCCATTGAGGCTCGCTTTCATTCCATGCTGTTTGAGTAAGCAGGGTGTTGTTCTTTCCATCGGCATCCATTACGTAAATTACATGATGGCTTTTGTTTTCGGGAACACTATAATAGGCTACGGTGTAGGCTATCTGTTTGCCATCGGGGGAAATACTCAGACTGCCTATGCGTCCCATTGCCCACAGGGCTTCGGGGGTAAGACGACCGTCTTTGATGGTGATTTCTTGCTTGCCTATAATGGGCTCGTAGCCCTGTCCTTCCTGTTTCACTTCGGTACAGGAAGAAGCTAGCATAAGTGCTGCTGCCATGATGGTTGCGCTTGATTTATTCATATCTAAAAATTGTTTTTGATGATTAACTGATTGCAAAAATACGTATAAAAGCCGGTGATGTGAAATGTTCCTGCATATTTGTTTTGTTTCTTTGTGTGTCTGTGGAAGGGTGTCTTTGCAAAGAAGAGCAAATATAGAGGTAACCGGCATATATAAAAAAACAGCAAAGACCGCTGTTTTTTTATATATGCCGGTCTTCGCTGTTTTTTTAAGGAAGTGTAAACTCGTTATTTTTTCCCTTTATTCATTCTTTCTTGTTGCAGTCGTTCCTGCTCCTTTTGTAAAGCTTCCAGTTTAGCCATCAGTCCGCCACCCGGTTTGCCGCCATTCTTTTGGCTCTTCTTTTCTTTTCGGGCTTCCAACATGGCAAGGAGTTTCTTTTCATCAGTTGTTTTGCGCAGAATCACCATAGTGAGGATACCAATCAGTCCGGAAATGAAGTAATAGTAGTTCAAGCCGGATGAATAACCGTTGAAGATGAAAATAAACATGACTGGCATGATATACATCATTAGTTTCATACCCGGCATTTGCTGTTGTCCCATATCCTGCTGCTTCATGGTGTACATGGTGTTCAGAATATTGGTGATACTGAACAGCAAACAGAAGAGGCTTAAATGATTGCCCAGCAGAGGAATGTTGGTTCCCCAGTTGATAATATCATCATAAGTGGACAAGTCCGGGGCCCATAAGAAACTTTGTTGGCGCAACTCAATAGCGTTAGGCACGAAGAAGAATAAAGCCATGAATACCGGCATTTGGATCAGCATAGGCAAGCAACCTCCCATAGGGCTTACTCCGTATTTGCTGTAAAGTGCCATCGTTTCCTGTTGCTTTTTCAAAGCATCTTCTTTCTTGGGATATTTTGCGTTGATCTCGTTGATGTAGGGTTTCAGGACGCGCATCTTGGCAGAGGACATATATGATTTGTAGGTAGCCGGATAAACTAACACTTTGACGATAATCGTCATCAGCAGCAATACGACACCCATGCTCAGTCCCCACCCTGAGAGCCAATCAAACAAATTAATAGTGAACCAGCGGTTTACCCAGCGGATAATGGGCCAGCCCAAATAAACCAGGTCTTCCAGTTCCAAATCTTTTTGGGAAAGGCTTAGATCATTGCTGTTCAGCAAAGTCTTGAAATGGTTCGGACCGAAGTAGAACTGCATATCGGTAGGCTGCTTTCCGGTAGGATCAAAGAAAGTTGTCATGTCCGCGGTATAGTTCTTCATATATCCGCTTCCTTCCTGTTGGGGGGTAGAGGTTAGGGAAGCTTTATCAAAATCTTGATCGGCAATAAGTACGCTTGAGAAGAACTGATTCTTGAAAGCAATCCAATCCAAACGGTCGGTAACATCTTCTTTTGCTTCTTTCATTTCGTTCAGATAGTCTGAACTTTTTTCTACCGGCTTGTAGGTGAGCGAAGTATAGCGCTGTTCGAAGCTGAAACCTTTTTCAAGCTGGCGTGCCCGTTGACGCCAGTTTATATTGACTGTGTTCAGGGCAGGAGGGAAGAAATTCTGCATGCCGTTTGCGCGAATAGTGAAATTCACCATGTAAGCATCCGGTAAAAGTTTGTAATCGAAATCTATATAGCCTCCATTGTTTGCTGCCAAACGCATAGTTACAGTGCTGTCTGTTACGTTGGTAGGCTGGAAATACATATCCTCGGTCAAAATATTTTCATTCTTTCCTTCGAAAGCGAAATTCATGCCCGAATCTTTTTCATCAAATAACATCAAAGGCTTGCCGTCCTGTCCGTTATAATCTTTTAATATGGCTGCGCACACCCGTCCACCTTTATTGGTGAAAGTCAGTTTTACTACATTATTTTCCAGTGTCGTTAGCTGTTCCGTACCTTGGTTTGCGCCATAGAACATAGAGGTAGAGTCTAAATGCAATGTTGCATTCTGACTCTGTGCCGTGGCAGCCTGTGCCAGTCGTTCGGCCTCTTTTTGGGCTATCGCCTGAATGGAATCCTGATAATGTTTGGCACGTGCCATTTCTTCCTGGCTAGGACGGTTGTAGATGCTGAAGCCTATCACAACTGCACCAATCAGGGCGAATCCCACTAAAGTGTTTTTGTCCATTTTTTCTTGTTTACCTTATTTATATTATAATTCTCGTTTTATCCTTTATTAATGGCTGCCTTGATAAATGACAGGAACAAAGGATGCGGTTTCAGTACAGTACTGCTGTATTCGGGGTGGAACTGCACTCCGATAAACCATTTCAGGGTAGGAATCTCAACGATTTCCACCAAGTCTGATTCGGGATTGATACCGACACACTTCATGCCCGCTTTCTCAAATTCCTGCTTGTAGTCATTGTTGAATTCATAGCGATGGCGGTGACGCTCCTGAATGTGTTCGCTCTTATAGGCTTCGAAAGTTTTGGAATTCTGGTCGAGCACACATTCGTAAGCTCCCAGACGCATCGTACCTCCCATGTTGGTGATAGCCTTCTGCTCTTCCATGATATCAATCACGTTGTGCGGAGTCTTTTCATCCATCTCACGGCTGTTTGCATCTGCATATCCCAGTACGTTGCGGGCGAATTCAATGGCCATGCACTGCATACCCAGACAGATACCGAAAGTCGGCACGTCGTGTGTACGGCAGTATTTAAGTGCAACGAACTTACCTTCCACGCCACGCTGGCCGAATCCCGGACAGATGATGATACCGTCCATATCCTTCAGCTGTTCTTCTACGTTGGCATCGTTCAGGTTCTCGCTGTTGATGAAGTGGATGTCCGCCTTGCGGTCGTTGTATGTCGCTGCCTGTGACAATGCTTCGAGGATAGACTTGTAAGCATCCTGCAAGTCGTATTTGCCTACCAGACCGATCTTCACCTTTTCAGTCGCGTTATGACGACGGTTCAGGAAGTCTCTCCACGGTCCCAGGGTCGGAGTTTCTCCTACCGGAAGTCCCATCTTTTCCAGAATGGTTACATCCAGTTTCTGTTCCTGCATGCGCAGAGGCACTTCGTAGATAGTCGGCATGTCCTTAGACTGGATGACCGCATTCTCATCTACATTACAGAACAAGGCCACTTTCTTTCTCAGGTTCAGGCTCAGTTCATGTTCTGTACGCAATACCAGAATATCCGGCTGGATACCTACCGACTGCAGTTCCTTTACAGAATGCTGTGTAGGCTTTGTCTTCAACTCTCCTGCTGCAGCCAGATAAGGAACGTAAGTCAGGTGCACGCAAAGTGCGTTGCGTCCGAGTTCCCATTTCAGCTGACGGATACTTTCCAGATAAGGCAATGACTCGATATCGCCCACTGTACCACCGATTTCGGTAATTACAAAGTCAAATTTGTACTTGTTACCCAGCAGTTTTACGTTGCGTTTGATTTCATCGGTAATGTGAGGGATGATCTGGATGGTCTTGCCCAGATAGTCGCCCCGACGTTCTTTGTCGATTACACTCTTATAAATACGTCCGGTAGTAATATTATTGGCCTTGGTAGTCTGAATACCCAGGAAGCGTTCATAATGCCCCAAGTCAAGGTCGGCTTCATGGCCGTCCACTGTTACATAACATTCTCCGTGTTCATAAGGATTCAATGTACCCGGATCGATATTGATATACGGGTCAAACTTCTGAATGGTTACGCTGTAGCCTCTGGCCTGCAGCAACTTACCGATAGATGATGAGATAATGCCTTTACCCAGTGAAGAGGCAACACCACCTGTTACAAAAATGTACTTTGTTTCTGCCACAATTATGAATATTTTAAAATAGTTGTTGTTTCTAACACTTTTATTTCAAGTTTGCAAAATTATAAAAAAAAGCCAAATATCCCATTATATTCATCAATAAAACATTCGAGAATGCATTTTAGTCGCATATTGTGAAAACCAAAAGCCGAGGTATAATGTTATAATTGAAAGCTTTTTTATTTTATGAGAAAAAACGTATTTTTGCAGAAAAAATAATAGCGATGAAAAAATTGATTTATACCTTGCTCTTAGGAGGTCTTTTTTATTCGGTAGGAGGGGGACATGCCGGAGCGGTCCAGACACAACGGGACACGATATTTACTTCAATCAACGGACTTTCATTATCCTTAGCCGGTGATACGGCATATACCATATGGACAGATACGATCGGGGCAGTCCGTGCGGATTCTACCGTTGCTCTTTCGGAAGATTCCCTGTCTGTATTGTATGAGAGCCTGGAACCGGTAGATTCCTTGCCGGAGAATCCGAAGATGAAGACGCTGGTACAGCAAAGAAGGGATGCCTATTGCAGTGATTCGCTGCTCCAGGACAGTCTGATGAAAGTGGAGAAGATGAAAAAATCATATGTTCCTCATCCCTGTGTGTGGAAATTCAACCTGTATGTCAGAAACTTTCACAGAGAATATAAGGAACTGCTCGACCGGTGGGACGACATTTACCTGCCTGCAGCTCCGGCATGGATCCGTTCGGATGCCGACTATTATAAACTGATTATACCTACTACTTATTATTCCGATCCGATTGAGGAGGCTTTCTCAATCAGCGACTGGAAACCGGTAATTCCATTTGTCAAGGAAGATCCGATAGAGAAACTGCTTCCTCCGTTGCCTCAGCTGACGAAATCGAAAAAGATAGACCAGTACATCAACCGTCAGTTGCTGAGTTTCTATCTGGACTATCCGAACATGGTACGCAAGAATGAGCGTGACCTGAAGGGAGTGGAACCTCTGGGAGATAAATATAAGATCAAGCGTCCGAACAAGGAGAAGGTCTTCTACCTGTCGCGGACTCCCATGCAGGTACAGCAGGTGGATGAAAACGAACTGCTGGTGGTGAAGCCTAATTTCTGGACAATGGGAGGAAACGGATATGTACAGTTCTCGCAGAACTTTATTTCAAAAAACTGGTATAAAGGAGGTGAAAGTACAAAATCACTGTTGTCGGGACTGGTATGGCAGATCAATTACAATGACCAGCAGAAAGTGCAGTTTGAGAACCGGATAGAATGGAAACTGGGCTTTATTGCTACTCCGTCGGATACGGTGCATCAGTATAAACCCAACAACGACCTGTTCCGTATCAGCTCCAAATTAGGTTATAAGGCAATCTGGAACTGGTATTATACTCTTTCGGCTGAATTCAAGACACAGTTTGCTTCCAGCTACGAAACCAACTCGGAGAATCTGGTATCAACGTTCTTCTCTCCGGCCGAACTGAATGTCGGTCTGGGTATGGACTACAAATACGTCAAGGACGGGGTGTGCAACCTTTCTGTACTGGTGAATCCGTTCAACTACACCCGTTATAGTATTGCAAGTGACCGGGTCGACCCTACGAAGTTCAATATCGATGCGGGTTGCAAGAGTAAAAATCAGTTGGGTTCACGTTTGGAGGCAACCGTAAGCTGGATCATCATCAAGAACCTGTTGTGGGAATCCCGCTTCTCTTATACAACGAACTATGAGAAGGTGCTTTCGGAATGGGAAAATACGTTTACGTTTACCTTTAACAAGTATTTTTCGACCAAGCTCTTTGTTCACACCCGTTTCGACGATTCAGTAGTACGTGATCCGGATAAAAGTTACTTCCAGTTGCAGGAACTGTTGAGTCTTGGATTCAATTATACCTGGTGAGATTATAGAGATATTTTGATGGTTTGTAAAATTAAAGAATAATGCTCTCTTTTGTACAGATATTAGATTTTGTAGGAACCTTTGCCTTTGCAATCAGTGGTATCCGTCTGGCTTCTGCCAAACAGTTCGACTGGTTTGGCGCCTACATTGTGGGACTGGCTACTGCCATCGGCGGCGGTACTATCAGGGACGTGTTGCTTGATGTGACACCCGTGTGGATGACCGACCCGATTTATTTGATATGTACGGCATTTGCCATGTTTTTTGTGATTATCTTCGGAAAATACCTGATTCACCTGAACAATACGTTCTTCTTTTTCGACAGTATCGGACTGGCATTGTTCACGGTGGTCGGATTCAGCAAGACGATAGCTTTGGGATATCCTTTCTGGGTAGCCATTATTATGGGTAGCATAACCGGAGCTGCAGGAGGTGTGATCCGTGATGTCTTTATCAATGAGATTCCGCTGATATTCCGTAAGGAAATCTATGCGATGGCCTGTGTGGCAGGAGGCCTGGCATGCTGGATCTGTCAGTTGCTTGATATGGAAGCTTATCAGACACAGATGATTGGCGGTATCACAGTGTTTATTGTGCGCCTGCTGGCTGTCAAGTATAAGATAACCCTTCCAATATTGAAGGGAGATGAATGACATCTGCCGATAATTTATTGTCTGTGGAGAGATAAAGAAATCCCGGATCTGACTGTTTCATATCAGTCAGATCCGGGATTTCTTTTATTACACAACTTTCCCCTTGTGGAAAAATGAGCCGGAAGCCTCAGACAGTGGCAGCTTCTTTGAGTTGGCGGTTTACACTGTCTATATAATCCAGAATCTCTTTCCGGCCGGTCCGGTTCTCAGAAGAAGAGATGAAATAAGGTGGAAGTTCTTCCCATTCCTCTTTCAGACGATCCAGGTAATGCGCTACGTTCATCTTTGTCTTTCCTGCGCTTTGCTTGTCGGCCTTGGTAAAGATGATGGCAAACGGAATGCCGTTTTCTCCCAGCCACTGAATGAATTCCAGATCGATTTTCTGAGGCTCCAGACGACTGTCGACCAATACGAAAAGACAAGTCATCTGTTCCCGTTCAAGCACATAATATTCAATCAGCTTCTGTATTTTCTCCATCATTTTCTTGCCCCGCTGTGCATATCCGTATCCCGGCAAGTCGACCAGATACCACTCCTTGTTGATCAGGAAATGGTTGATGAGCAACGTCTTTCCCGGAGTAGAAGAAGTCATTGCCAACTTCGGATTCTTGGTCAGCATATTGATCAGACTGGATTTTCCCACGTTGGAACGTCCGATGAAAGCATATTCCGGCAAATTCCCTTTCGGACACATATCGGCCCGTGAGTTACTTATTACAAATTCAGCACTGGTTATTTCCATAATTTACTATTGGTTTGATTCATTTTTTTTCTGTGGTCACATTCTCTGCTGCCGGCGTAGCGGGTTTCCGGACCGACAAGGTTTTATTTCCCTTTCTCCGTCCCAGTTTCTTTTCCTTTTCCCAGGCAGCCTTACGGGCTTCGTACTGTTCCCGCTGGCGTTCAAGATAGTTATCTGCCATATCTCATTCGGTCTTATAATTAGTATTCATGATGACATAACCTGGAATACTGCTTTGAATGGAGTCTTCCAGTATGTACCTTTCTGTAGCTTTATTCACCCCATGACAAGTGATCCTGCATGCGCCGCAGGGCCCTGTTGTAGTCCGAGACGAGTTCGCTCATGACCTCCTTGACTGTCTGCAGGTGCTTTACCATGGAGGCAGCCTGGCCGATTTCCAGTTCGCCTTCTTCCAGATTGCCTTCAAAGATTCCCTTTTTTGCACGTCCTTTTCCCAGCAACTCTCTGATCTCGTCCTCTGAAGCCCCTCTCGATTCTGCCTCTGCCACCTGGCGGTAGAATTCATTTTTCACCAGACGGGTGGGTGAGAGCTGTTTGAGGGTCAGTACGGTATCTCCTTCATTCAACTGCAGACACCGGTCTTTAAAGTTGAAGTGTGCCGAACTTTCGGCGGTCAGTGCAAAACGGGTACCCAACTGTACGCCGTCGGCTCCCAGACTCTGTGCAGCCAGAATGCCCTCGCCGCTTACAATTCCACCTGCGGCAATCAGGGGCAAGGCACACAGTTTTCGTACGGCCGGAATCAGACAGAAAGTGGTCGTTTCTTCCCGCCCGTTATGTCCTCCTGCTTCAAATCCCTCGGCCACGACGGCATCGACACCCGCTTCTTCACATTTGGCCGCAAAGCGGGTAGAGGAAACCACATGGGCTACTAGAATGCCTTGCTGGTGCAATCTGTCGGTCCAGGTTTTAGGATTCCCCGCCGATGTAAACACGATTTTCACCCCTTCTTCCATGATGATTTGCATGATGGTCTCAATTTCCGGATACATGAGAGGCACATTCACACCAAAGGGCTTTTGTGTGGCGGCCTGACACTTCCGTATGTGCTCACGCAGGGTTTCCGGATGCATGGAACCGGCTCCGATCAGTCCCAAACCTCCAGCATTGCTTACTGCGGCAGCCAGCCTCCAGCCACTGCACCATACCATTCCTCCTTGTATGATGGGGTATTGTATGTTGAAAAGACGACAAATTCTGTTATTCATATCGGTCTTGTTTTCAGGTTGCGTACTTTTAATTTCTACAAATGTACGGATTTTAACCGGAATATGCTAGTAAATAGGCCACCTCTTGTCAAAACCGGGGGGGAGACCGTATGCCGGTGGTTGCTTGCCTCAGGGTGTCCGGAAGAGTACGTATGTCATAATGTGCGTTTTTGTGACGTAATGTCCGGCCGGGTGGCAGTTTGTCAACCCGAATGTTTGCATAGGTTTAAAATCACGGCATGAAAGTGTAATGCAAGTTAAACAATCTGGGTCTGAGCGTCTTCGGAGAAAGTCGGGCACATCGTTTGTCATACTGATAGTGAATCGCGAAAGCGATGAAGAAAAAAAGATAATAATAAACTTAATAATAGGAGGTTACAATTATGATGCCGATTAGAAGAAACAATCAGGAATGGTTACCAAGTATCTTCAATGATTTCTTTGATAATGACTGGATGTTCAAGACAAATACTACTGCACCTGCCGTCAATGTAATTGAAAACGAAACAGATTATAAGATAGAGGTTGCAGCTCCGGGAATGACTAAGGAAGACTTCAACATACATTTGGCCGACGACAATCAGTTGGTGATTACGATGGAGAAGAAAAACGAATCAAAGAACGACAAAAGCAAGTATCTGCGCCGGGAGTTTTCTTACTCGAAGTTCCAGCAGGCACTGGTACTTCCGGAAGATGTGGAGAAAGATCATATCAGTGCTTCTGTCAATGACGGTGTACTGACCATTGATCTGCCGAAGAAGACTCAGGAAGAAAAAGCCAAAGAATGCAAGACCATTGAAATCAAATAAGCAAGGCTGAATCATAAACAGGGGACGGTTGTTCAACCGCCCCCTGTCATGTTTATGACATTTTCTCCGGAGATTTGTATGAGAGTAAGAAAAGATGAAAGAATAAGATAGAATAATACACTGTATAATATGGATGAAACGAATGGACTGCTTTCACGGCATGTCGTGATAATGAATTTTTCGGGAGTATATGATATGGAGGGATTACCGCACAATAGCCGGTACAAATGGTTGGACTGCAGGCATTTGTCGGGGACCGACTGCTATTGTGATGAAGAAGGGAAAAATGCGCTGGTAAAGCTTATCGGAGAATGCCCCGCAGGAGGTGTTCACTTCATTGATTCCGGCAATTATCATTACCTTACCAAATTCTGGACAGACAGAATTACCCGACCGTTCTCACTGGTGGTATTCGACCATCATCCGGACATGCAGCCTTCTCTGTTCGATCATATTCTTTCGTGTGGCAGTTGGGTAAAGGACGTGCTGGACAGTAACACAAACTGTCGCAATGTGGTAATTGTGGGTGCTTCGGATGAATTGATCCGGGCGGTACCTCACGGATACGAGGAAAAGGTGCATTTTTACAGCGACAACGACCTTAACAAGGAGGAAAGCTGGAGGAAGTTCTCCAGGGAGTTTGTGGCTGATCCGGTATATATCTCCATCGACAAAGATGTGCTGTCTCCTGAATATGCGGTGACCAATTGGGACCAGGGTACGATGGATCTGAAAGAACTGGAAAAACTGCTGTACATTATTCTGCGCAATCATCCGGTGCTGGGAATAGATGTCTGCGGCGAGTTCCTTCCTGATTCGGATTTGACGGAAAACCTCAAGGATGCGACGGTTGATGGACGGATCAATAAAGCCCTGTTGCGCCTGGTCAGTACCAGATGCGATGAGTAAGGATTTGGCATAATGGCAGGAAGATTTAATGGAAGTTTTCCGAATAATCTGTATTTTTGCGGATAGAAGCGACCGGCTTCTGCGACAACCCTTAAATTAGCACCCGTTATGCAACTGACCTATATTTTTCACAGCGGCTTTGCGTTGGAAACAGACCGCTGTATACTCATATTCGATTATTGGATGGATCCGGCAGACGTCATGCCCCGTTTGCTGCAATCGTCCAAACCGATGTATGTCTTTTCGAGTCATTTCCATGAAGATCATTTCAATCCTGAGATATTTTCCTGGCGGGCCCGGAAAGACAATCTTTGCTACATCCTCTCGAAAGACATCTTGAAGCATCGTCGGGCAAAGAAGGAAGATGCAGACGTATGGTTGGGAAAGGGGGCTGTATGGGAAGACGGATTGATCCGTGTAACCGCTACCGGGAGCAATGACAGCGGTGTCTCATGGGTGGTAGAAACGGGCGGAAGCCGTTTTTTTCATGCGGGTGATCTGAACAACTGGTATGCCCGTTTCCTGACGGATGATTATCAGGGAGGACTGGTTTACAGTCCGGAGTGGGGCATTGACATCGATCCGGCTAAAGAAGAAAAGCGTTTCTTGGGCGAACTGAAGGATATCCGTAAACTTACGGACCGTTTTGATGTGGTGATGTTTCCTGTAGACGGGCGTATCGGCAACGGTTACACGCGTGGAGCGCGTCAGTTTCTGGACCGGTTTCAGGTGGGTTTGTTCGTACCCATGCATTTTGTGGCCAGCGGCTTTGAATCGGCGTGGCGGATGAAGGAGTTTGCGGATGCCAAATGTGTTTCCTTCTGGAGCATTTGCCGGGAAGGAGAAAGCCGGGAAGTAAGGAAACACATTGAAGTGGTTGCGGCAGTCATTGACCGTGACGGAAAGTATTTCGCCACGCAGCGCGGGTATGGAGAGTTTAAGGACTACTGGGAATTTCCAGGGGGAAAGATAGAACCGGGTGAGGGTCCGGAGGAGGCACTGGTACGTGAGATTCGCGAGGAACTGGATACGGATATCCGGGTGAATGATTTTCTTGTGACGGTGGACTATGATTATCCTTCGTTCCACCTGACCATGCATTGTTACCGATGCTCCGTTGTTTCCGGTCATCTGGTACTGAAGGAGCATGAAAATGCCGCCTGGCTGAGACCGGAAGAACTGGACAGCGTAAAGTGGCTTCCGGCCGATGTGGAAGTGGTGAAGAAAATCAAAGATTAATCAAATTCGCTAACTGACCCAATGAAGATACTTCAATTATCAGACACGCATAATCATCATTCGGAACTGACGGAACTTCCGGCAGCAGATGTCATTGTGCATTGTGGGGATTTTACGGAATACGGAACCGAAGAGGAGGTGCTGGACTTTCTGAATTGGTTTGCAGGACTTCCGTATCCGCACAAACTTTTTGTAACGGGAAACCATGACTTGTGCCTTTGGGATGCGGAAGGCATCGAAAATTTGCCCGAAGGAGTACATTTCCTGCAGGATTGCGGATGCGTGATTGAAGGAGTCAGATTCTTCGGACTGGCATATAATCATCCGGAAAGTCTGATTCCGGCCGATACAGACGTGGTCATTACGCATGAGCCTCCGGTGATGATACTGGATAAGTCTGCCGGAACGCACTGGGGGAATGCTCCACTCCGGCAGCGGGTATGTGAGGTGAAGCCTCGCTATCATTTGTTTGGCCATGCTCACGATGCATATGGAGTAATGAAAGCAGAAGGTACTGTTTATTCGAATGCGGCTTTACTGGATGACTTCCACAGATTGTGCCGTCGCCCCAGGTTGTTTATGCTGTCATGAACCGGACGTCGGCTTATGGCAGGTGTGGCAGCTGTATTTTCTTTGCGGATCGTATTGTATCTTGATTTTCCTGTATGGGTATCGTCTTTATAAGAGTGGATGATGTTCACATCCACTTTGACGGCAGGTCCGGTTACGGTTGGGCATACAAGGAGGAATGAACTGCCAGGGGAGGCGTAGGAACTAAGATGTTACTGCCGTGTTGACCCGTTACATTCTTAGAATATGACAAAACTGTGATAATATAATATCAGAGTCGCATAGTCATATCGTTTATTTTTGCAGAAAATACCGTGAATATATGAAAAACAAATACAATTTATACCGCTGCGGGGGCTGTGTACCGCTTCCTGTGTTTCCTGTAACATTTCAGGCAGGCACAGTCTCTTCTGCTCATCCTGCTCTTTGTGCCGCCCCTGTTTTATGTTCCCAGATGATGCTTGTACTTCGGGTATGAGAAAGCATGAAGACCTGTGATTTTGCATGACGGGTAACCGGAAATGATTTTGGTAGTAAACATAATAAATTTGATAACTATGAAATGTTTGAAATTCTTATTCTTAACTCTTGTACTCTTTGTATTTGAAACCTACGCCCAAGGATATAAGAATCCTGTGATCAAAGGGTTTCATCCTGATCCGAGTGTATGTAGGGCCGACGACGGTTTTTATCTTGTAAACAGCAGTTTCCAGTACTTCCCCGGAGTTCCCTTGTTTTATAGCCGTGATCTTGTCAATTGGGAGCAAATCGGCAACTGTCTGACCAGAAGTTCACAGGTGAAACTGGATGGTGCGACATCAGTCTCAGGGATTTATGCACCTACCCTCCGTTATCATAAAGGGGTGTTTTATATGATTACCACTAACATATCGGACCGGGGAAAGAATTTTCTGGTACATACTACCGACCCCAGGGGAGAATGGTCAGAGCCTGTGTGGCTGGAGCAGGGAGGAATAGATCCTTCGCTGTATTTTGAAGACGAAAAATGCTATATGGTGAGCAATCCGGGAGGATGTATCATGCTATGCGAGATAGACCCGATGACCGGAGAGCAGTTGACGCCATCGAAGAGAATCTGGACCGGAACAGGGGGAAGGTATCCGGAAGGACCTCATATTTATAAAAAAGACGGATGGTATTATCTCTTGATATCAGAAGGGGGTACGGAAGTTGCCCATAGTGTCACAATAGCAAGAAGCAGGTATATAGACGGTCCCTATGTGGGTAATCCGGCCAATCCCATATTGACCCATGCCTGTCAGGAAGCCGAGACAAATCCGGTACAAGGTACCGGTCATGCCGATTTTGTGGAAGCCTCGGACGGTTCGTGGTGGATGGTATGTCTGGGCTATCGGAATATGCCGGGTTTCCATCACACATTGGGAAGAGAGACATTCCTCTCTCCGGTGAGATGGGATAAAAATGCCTGGCCGGTGGTCAATGGCAATGGCATTATATCGCTGGATATGGATGTGCCTACACTGCCATTGTATCCTATAGCCGAAAGTTCAGGACGCTATTCTTTTGAAAACGGGAAGCTGTCTTCCGAATGGATGTTCCTGCAAAATCCCAGGATGGAAAATTATGAGTTCAAGAACGGGAAACTGCGACTGAAGGCCACACCCGTATCATTGTCGGAAATTGGTAGTCCCACTTTTGTCGGAATACGCCAGACCGATTTTGACATGCATGCTGCCACTTCTTTCACCTTGCGTGATGCGCAGCCGGGTGATGAAGCCGGAATCACTGTCTATATGGATTATCATTCACATTATGACCTGTTTGTACGGCAAAATGAGGATGATACCCAATCCATCGTTCTGAGATATAAACTTGGAGAACTGGAACACATAGAGAAAGAAATTTTGCTGAAGGAAAAGAAGCAGGTTGAACTGACTGTTAAGTCAGATATGGGCCATTATTATTTCGGCTATATTCACAATGGAGCGTATCAGGAAATAGACAAGATGAATACCCGATACTTAAGCAGTGAAACGGCGGGTGGATTTACTGGAGTTGTCATCGGGCTGTATGCAACGTCCGTATCCGGAAAATCAAAGGCTTATGCGGATTTCAGTTGCCTTGAATATCAGGCGAAATAAAAGGATATATTGTTCAGGAGGCTTTGTCTCGAGACAAAGCCTTTTTTATGATTCTCCGTTTAGGCGATGAGGCATAAGAGCCAGACCAAAGCGCCAAAGCCGACGTATGCCAGCAGTCCGAGCACGGCTGTATAGAACAGTCCCAGTATTGTGCCGTATATCAATGCCGCGATGCTCTTGAATATAAATCCGAAGAATGAGTCGGCGTTAACGATTGCATCGTTCTCATCGTACGTAATGTATCCGTCTAAGAATTTTCTTGTATATTTCATAATGGTCGATATTTAATGTGAGCGTAATGTGAATACTGAAATCGGGTGAGATATGTCCAGCGGTTAGGATGAACAGTCATGCTTTCCTGCCCTTATCCGTTTGCAAATCCTTTTATGAACCCCTTTATGAAGTTCGGGATGAAAACCAGCGCATACAAAGTGATAATTAAAATCTTCTTGATAATCTTTTTCATATTCTTCTTCATAAGTATATTGTTTATCAATCTATAAGCATATTGTGTTAGCTGTGATGAGGCCCCCGGTCGTCTTTCTTTGCTGCAAAGATAGAAGAACGGTCCGAACTGTGCCATTAATTTCATACACCTGGGGAAACAACTCTGTTGACGGATCGTTTCTGCGGTCTGCTTAAGTGGAGAATGAACTTTCGGAAGGTGAAGAGGGGGCTCCGCCGTGTATGAAATTAATGGCATGGCTGCATCATTGTTCCTATTTTTGCAGCGAATCAATAAATATTGTTTAACTTTAATACCTGAAATTATGACTAGAAGCAGATTTGAAGTAATTTATGAGGCTGGAAGCAGATGTACAACCTATCTTATGCTGTATGGCGGTACGGAAAGTGAAGCAAAGGAAGAGTTATACAGAAGAGGTAGCGTGGCTCGGGGTAGGGAGATTATTATCTTGAGCATCAGACCTTGCTGATAACAGCCATCGACCGGTATCTTTTTACGGACAACCTCCGTTGTCTGTGTAAAAAGATACCGGTCTGCCTTTCTCAGACGGCTTGATGCGAGAAGGGGAAGAGCAGAAAGAAGTACATGAAGAATGCTGAATTAAAATAAAAGATAGCCGATGTTGACAAAAGGAGATGTATGCCGCATGGCAGGATTTACGATAGAGGAACTGGAGAGTGGAGACTCAAGCATCCGGCTTGCAGGAGTGACGGATGAGTTGCCGGAAGGGCTTTGCCTTTATGAACTTACGCTGGAAGATTGCCGTACTCTGACATGCTTGCCTGCCGACTTGAGGGTACGGTGCCTGAAGATAATCCGGTGTCCTAACCTGCATGTACTGCCGGATCAGCTTCTGCTGGATGAATTGTTGATAGAGGATTCCGAAATTACCGCACTGCCGGAGAATTTTTCCTGCGCGCACCGTTTGATATTGAATAACTGTTCCCGTCTGTGCAGGATTCCTCGTTCATGCATCGCTTTTGCAGAAGATCTGGTCATACGCAATTGCAGGGCTTTATCCTACCTTCCGGACATCAGGATTGTCTTTGGAAATCTGGACATCTCCGGGACTTCCATCTCCGCGCTTCCCGGCAATCTGAAAATTGGAGGTCGGCTGAGTGCCTGCGGCAGTTCTTTGAAAACACTTCCGGCAGGCATCCGTATCGGAGGAGATGTTGATTTGAGCAACTGTAAGAAACTGGAGTCATTGCCGGAGGGACTGACGGTAAATGGAAATTTGAATTTGGCCGGATCGGCAATCGGGCAACTTCCGGACCGTTTGACGGTAGGTGGGATACTGAATCTTTTCTTTACTGCCGTGCAAGCATTGCCTGTTGATTTACGGGTGGAAGCAAGCATCCTGGGTATGGAAGGTGCGGCTTGTACGATGAGGGAAAAACAGGATTTCCCCACCTGTCTGCGCAGGCTTATTTGGAGAAACAGCGGTTACTTTCAATATGAGAATGCACTTTATAGGGTGATTGCCCAGGGAGAGAATTATTGGAAAGTCCTCGACTCCTATACGCTTGTATCCCTGATGCTGGAGAGAAATGATGTTTGTCTGGAAGATGATCTTTATATTGTAACGGATGGCAGACATTCTTATGGAATGGGGAATTCCTTGCAGGAAGCACATCATGCCCTTGGTGATGGCAATGTCCCGGCTGACAGTTTCTGTCAGTAGAATTCAGTAGAATATTAAACAAACTTAAATTAAAAAATTATTTTGTTGGAAACGGGTCTCTTATGAGTAAAGTTTGTATTTTTAAACCGGTTAAATATACACGTTATGTCAATAAAAGAGATCGCAGAAGCATTGAACCTTTCCAAGGCGACGGTTTCCTGGATTCTTTCGGGGCAAGGAGAGAAAAAAGGATTCAGTGAGAAAACCATCAAGCGTGTGAAAGATTATGCGGATTCGGTGAATTACAGTCCGAATCTGATTGCCCGCAGCCTTTCATTAGGGACTTCGAATACGATAGGGCTGATTATTCCGTTTATCGATGATACCTTTTATGCCCAGTTGACAATGGCGATAGAAAGAGAGGCAATCAAAAACAAATACATGCTGTTTGTCTGCAGTTCGGAAGGAAACGGGGAAAAGGAATTCGAACTGATGAAAGCGCTGCGGTCCAAGCAGGTGGATGGTCTGATCATTGCCCCCAACAACCTCTCCAGGGACGGTATTGATTATCTTAAAAAAGAATCTTTTCCTTTTGTGCTGGTCGACCGGTATTACCCCAGCATTCCCTCAAATTATGTAGTGGTGAATAATAAGGAAGGCTGCTATGATCTGGTAAAGCGGTTAGCGGTATCTGGTGCGCATAAAATAGCACTGGTTACTACTGATGTGCATCTTTATGTAATGAAGCAGCGCATAGAAGGTTATTACCAGGCACTGACTGATGCGGGATGTGAGAGGCTGGTTTCTCTGGAGCTTTTTATCGACAGAGCCAATTATCAGACAGATATTATCGAAAAACTGGATGGTTTGTTTGCTGAAGTGCCCGATGTGGATGGATTTTTCTTTGCTACCCATTATCTGGCTTTGGAAGCTATCCGTTATTTCATCCGTAAAAAGATCGATTTCCATTCCCGTTTTCAGATGGGATGTTTCCATGATACCTCAGCGCTTGATATTCTGGCTCCTGAGATGGCTATATCCAGGATGCCTATTGCCGAGATGGGCAAAGAGAGTGTAGCTACTCTTCTGGAGAACATCCGGAAAGGCAAGGAGTTCGAATATGTTGGAAAGGTAGTAAAAAACGAACTCATAGTCTGACGTGCTTTGCTTTTTGACTGATAATTTAACCGATTAAATAACCTTTAAACAGGTCGATTGCTATTATTATGTAAAAACATGTCGAGGGGATAGAGATGAATGAAAAATAATCATAGGCAGATTGACCTTATGGCGAACGAATATGGATTGTTTATGGCTAAAAATAATATTATGAAAAGAAAAACAGGCAGAAGATGGCTTCTTATGCTATTGGGGGCAGGTTGTATGATTCCGGCCTACGCACAGTTCGAGAAAGATATTTATACATGCGATGAAGAGACTTTCCGGTTGTTGAAGGATTTGTCCGACTCTCAGTTGGGAAATGGCAGCATTTACCTTTTTACTACCACGCATCAGGATTTGGCCTGGCTGAATCATCTGGATGCATGTATAGCCGACCGGGATACTCTTTGGCTTACTCCTTTTTTTAAACGACTTGAGGAGGATCCTGCGTTTAAGATGGATATTGAGCAGACTTCCATCGTGATGGAGTATCTGCACCGGCATCCGGAAACGAAGCCTTTGTTTGATAAGTACATTAAGGACGGGCGTATCTGTATAGGGGGAACTTTTGTACAGCCGTACGAGGAAATGTATTCGGGAGAATCGCTCGCGCGTCAGTTTTATCTGGGAGCCCGCTGGTTGAAGCAGACTTTCGACGGGTATCAGACCTTGTCGTACTTTAACGTGGATGTACCGGGCAGGACCTTGCAGATGCCTCAGATTATGAAGAAGGCGGGAGTCAACAACCTGGTCATTAGCCGTCATGAGAGGGGGCTGTTCAACTGGGCTGCTCCGGACGGGTCTATGGTAAGGACCTATACTCCCGGTCATTATATCTATTTTTATAATGTAATGGCGAAGCCGGATACCGCTGCGGTCAAGGAACTGGGAAAAGAGGCCATATTGTGGTATACGAAATACAATAACCATAAGAATGCTGAAACCGTGATGCCGGCCATGCTGAATTATGAGCTTTCATGGGACCAGAAGCCGGTGGCCAATTCCCTGGAGTTTACTGAAAAGTGGAATCAGATCAGATATATCCGTAAGGCAGGAGACAAAAAGTTCACTAAGGTGAATTTGCCGAAGTTCAGGTATGCCACGGCCGACAATTTCTTCAATGCCCTTGACCGTTCTACCGGCAGTCTTCCCGTAAGTCAGGGAGAGCGTCCGAATGTATGGCTTTACATCCATGGACCTTCGCATGAAAAAGCGGTGACGGCAAGTCGTAAAGGGGACATGCTGTTGCCGGCAGCCGAGAGGCTTGCATCGTGCCGTGCCATGTGCTCGGGGTCTTTTGTGCAGTATCCGGAACAGGCACTTCATGAAGCCTGGAAGGCTAAAATATATCCCGACCATGGTTGGGGAGGCAACCGTGGGGAACTGACGGATAATGAGTTCCGCCGCCAATATGAATTTGCTCTGTCTGAGGCCGAAAAACTGCTGTCGCAGGAGGCTGCTTATCTTGCCTCATCGGTCAGAACGGACTTGAAGAAAGGCCGTCCGGTCGTACTGTTCAATCATCTGGCCTACCGTCGTACAGTCCCGGTTTCGTATGTGGCTGCTTTCGGGGAGGGAGAGGCAATGCATTTGACGTTGTCGGATGCGGAAGGAAAGAAACTGCCTGTCCAGTTGTCCGAAATTGACCGCTATGCAGACGGTTCCATTAAAAAGGCCCGGATTGACTTCGTGGCCTCTGATGTTCCTTCATTGGGCCATCAGACTTATTATGTGAATCCGTGCAATGCTGCCCCATCCTCGGCAGAAGTACATGCCGACAGTGTCCGGATAGACAATCCTTTTTATACCATCAGTCTGGTTCCGGGAGGCATCCGGAGCCTGTACGACAAGGCTCTGGGAAAAGAACTGTTGCGGACCGATAAGTTTCTGGGAGGAGAAATCGTTACCTTGCACTCGGAAGGGAATGGTGCCGGTGAGTTTGATGCCGTGCAGCAACCGGACATGGAAGGATTTGATAAGGTGTCGCTGCATGCCGGACAGTGGCAGCTGATTGAAAACGGACCGGTATTTTCATCTTATAAATTGCGCAGTCCCATACGGCATGCAGTCGTAGAGCAGACGTTGAAGATTTATCATCAGATGAAACGGATAGATATTCATGTCGACCTGTTGAACTGGGAAGGAGTGATGTTCCGTGAGTTCCGCATGATGTGGCCGTTGGCAATGGAAGGAGCGTCTGTCTCGTACGAGGTTCCTTACGGGTCTCTTACGGTCGGCCGGGATGAGATGCCTGGGGCTGCAGGTGAGCGTTATTATGAGCTGAATAAGAACCAGCATCCGCGGGGAATCGGCAACTGGATTTGTGCGGGTGATAAGACAGGCAATGTGATACTGACCGGTTCTGTGGCTGTGGCCGATTATATCGATCCTACCGACAATCCGGTGTCGTATCCGATCCTGCAGCCGGTGTTGATGGCTTCCCGGAAGAGTTGTCATTATCTGGGAAATGATTATTTCCAGCCGGGCGATCATTCGTTTGATTTCTCGATTACTTCCCAACTGGCCGAGGCTTCTGTCGAAGAAGCAGGAGTCTCACCGAATGCTCCGTTGCTGGTGACAGATTCGCCTGTGGCATATGCGAAGGCAGCGTTGCCTGAGAATTATTCCTTCCTTTCGCTGGATAATCCGAATGTCAAGGTAACGGCCTTGAAGAAATGCGAGGATGACAACAGCTGGATTGTCCGTATGTATAATTGCTCCGGAGAACCACAGAAGGTGAATCTTGCCCTGCCGTTTACTCCTTCAGCCATTAAGCATACCACATTGATTGAGGAGGAACTGGAAACGGTGAATACCCTTGTTCTCGAGCCGTTTGCGATAGAAACTTATAAAATAATAAGATAGTAGATAACCTGTTAACACAATCAACTGATGAAAAAACTGATTATTTCATTATTCGTGGGCGCGATGTGTTTGTCTTCGTGCAATACCGACAAGCAGGAAGAGAGCGCTCCTGAGTCATTGACCCAGTACGTGAATCCGCTGATAGGCACTGCTCATTGCAGGTGGTTTCATTTTACTCCCGGGGCATTGCCTTTCGGAATGGCCAAACCGGCAGCGGCGACAAATGCCAGTGTTGGCAACAAGAGTGGATGGGAGGCTACCGGTTATGATTATCGGGATACTTCCATTGAGGGTTTTCCTTGCCTGCATGAATTTCAGGTGGGCGGTATCGTACTGATGCCTACTACCGGGGTACTTAAAACCGTTCCCGGAGCGGTCAATTCAAAAGGCGAGGGATACCGTTCCGGGTTTAGCCATGAGGAGGAAGTCGCACAGCCAGGGTATTATTCCGTATGGCTGAAGGACTATCGGATAAAGGCCGAACTGACAGCGACCGAAAGAGTGGCCTATCAGCGTTTCACCTTTCCTTCCGGTCTGGACAGCCACATTCTGTTTGATATCGGCAACCGTCAGGGAGAGAGCGGGGCAGCCGTAGATGCTGAAGTGAATATCGTAGATGCTAATACAGTGGAAAGATGGGTCAGAACGGCTCCGGAATATTGCAAGAAATACCAGAAAGGAGCTACCATCACCATGTATTTTTCGGCTCGGATGGATAAGGCGGCAGCATCATGCGGCACTTTTGTCCGGGAGAAGATCAGTGAAGGAAAAAAGACTGTCAGGGGTGTTGGAGCTGGGGCTTACCTTACGTATGCCACGAAAGACGGGGAGGCCATTACGGCTAAAGTCGGACTGTCGTATACTTCGGTAGAGAATGCACGGAATAATCGCTTGCAGGAAACGGATCATGATGCGCTGGCTTTTGATGAGGCCCGCGAAAAGTCTCATGCTACCTGGGAGAGTTATCTGGGCCGTATCCGCGTGGAGTCGGATGTGAAGACGGACAAGGTAAAATTCTATACCGGGCTGTATCATGCCATATTAGGACGGGGAATCGCCAGTGACGTGAACGGAGCTTATCCCAAGAATGATGGAACCGTCGGACAGTTGCCGATGAAAGACGGTAAGCCTGCCTTCAACTTCCACAATACGGACGGCATCTGGGGAGGTCAGTGGAACCTGATGCAGGTGTGGGCACTGGCTTATCCGGAGCATCTCTCCGACTTCATCAGTACGCACATTCAGGTGTATAAGGATACCGGATGGATGGGCGACGGCCTTGCCTGCAGCAAGTACGTATCGGGAGTAGGAACCAATCAGCTGGGCAATATCATTGCTGCCGCCTATCTGTGCGGTATCCGTGATTTCGATGTGGAGACTGCCTACGAGGCCGCACGGAAGAATGAACTGGAGGGAAAGGACCGTCCGTATGGAGCCGGAAAACTGGATACAGACCTCTTCCTTACATACGGCTATGTACCTCACAAGGATAAGGGAGAATATCCGGATGAGGCCTGGATGTTCTCTGCTTCCCATACTTTGGAATATTCTTTTGGGGCCTATGCCGTTGCCCAAATGGCAAAGAGTCTGGGCAAGGAAGACGATTATAAGCGGTTGATGCATCTTTTAAAAGGATGGGAAAGAATATACAATGACAAGACACACCTTATCCATCCCAAGTGGGAGAATGGCAAGTTCATCGAAAACTTCGATCCGATGCAGGTCTGGAGAGGTTTCCAGGAAGGCAACTCCTATCAGTACACGTTTTATGTGCCTCACGATGCCCATGCATTGATTGCCAAGATGGGCACAGAGGAATTTACGAAGAGACTGGACCGTATCTTTACGGTTTCCGAAAGTAAGATTTTCAGCGGCGGGACTGAGATTGATGCGTTTGCGGGACTGGAGACTTATTACAATCAGGGAAATCAGCCTTGCCTGCATATCTCCTGGCTGTTCAATGAGGCCGGGAAATATTCGCTGACTCAGAAATGGGTGCGTACTATCCTCGACAAATTCTATGGTACAGATGGAGTACACGGGTATGGATACGGTCAGGATGAAGATCAGGGACAGCTGGGAGCCTGGTATGTGATTTCTTCCCTGGGTCTCTTCGACGTGAAAGGGCTGGCCGATTATGAGCCCCGCTTTTCAATCGGAAGTACGCTGTTCGACAAGGTTACCATTCAGTTGAATAAGGAGTATTATCCGGGAGATACCTTTGTGATAGAGGCAAAGAATAATTCCAAGGAGAATTTGTATGTCAAAGAGTTTAAGCTCAACGGGGAAACATTGTCCGTACCTTCCGTGAAGTTCCAGGATGTGGTAAAAGGCGGAAAACTGGAAGTGGAGATGAGTGCTTCTCCTTCTGAGATGTAAGCCGTAATACAGGTATTGTATCGAAAGATGCAGGAAGAAGCGGGCGCAAATCCAGCTACAGGGTTTGCGCCCTTTCTTTTTCATTCTGGAATGATATTTACTGGAAATGCCTTCAGAAGGGTTGCATCCGGAAGCATGATTGCCATTAAACTCACTACGGTACATGCGTTGCAATTTAATAAAATTGTATCTTTGTAACTGATAAGAAAGACTTATAAAAAATCAGTCAGTTTATGGTACAAATTTTAGTAATTGATGACGAAGAACCTATTCGTAAGCTGTTGGCTCGAATGATAGAACTGGAAGGTTATAAGGTATTGACTGCAAGTTGCTGCGGGGATGCATTGCAGCAATTGCAGAAACAATCCTATGATGTCATTCTTTGCGACGTGTTCTTACCCGATGGTAATGGCGTTGATTTTATTCTGGATATCAAAAAATACGCTAATGAGGCTGCAATCATACTGCTGACTGCACACGGTAATATTCAAGACGGGGTACAGGCTATCAAGAATGGGGCGTTCGACTATATCACCAAGGGGGATGACAACCGTAAAATCATTCCTACCATCAATCGTGCGGTGGATGAGACCGAGAAAAAGAAGGGGAAAAAGTCAGCTTCAGTAGCTTATTCTTTTGATTCGATTGTCGGAAAATCAAAAGCGCTGACCCAGGCCATCTCGCTGGCGCAGAAAGTATCGAAGACGGATGCGGCTGTATTGCTGACCGGAGAGACCGGTACGGGGAAGGAAGTCTTTGCGCATGCCATTCATCAGGCCAGTCAACGGGCAGCATATCCTATTGTAGACATCAACTGTTCTGCTTTCAGTAAAGATTTGCTGGAAAGCGAGCTGTTTGGTTATAAGGCCGGTGCTTTCACGGGGGCCCTGAAAGACAAGAAGGGGTTATTTGAGGTGGCCAATCATGGAACCATTTTCCTGGACGAGATCGGTGAAATGGCTTTCGACTTACAGGCCAGGCTGTTGCGTGTACTGGAGACCGGAGAGTACATCAAAATAGGGGATACCAAGCCGACTAAGGTGGATGTCAGGGTGATATCCGCTACCAACCGGGATTTAAAGAAAGAGATAGAGAACGGCAACTTCCGCGAGGACCTGTACTTCCGCTTATCCGTTTTTCAGATAAGCCTGCCTCCGTTGCGGGACCGAAAAGACGATATTGAGAGTTTGTCGTATATGTTTCTGGAGAAATTTGCCAATAAACTGAAGAAGCACATCAATGGAATATCTCCGGAGGTGCTGAAGATATTGGAAAATGCTGAATGGAAAGGGAACGTAAGAGAACTCCGGAATGTCATCGAAAGATGTTCTATCGTGTGTGAGGAAAATCAGATTAGCTTTGAAGATTTGCCTCTCGACTTACAGAAGCGTACACCTGAAGTGGCTCCGGCGAAGGATTCTTTTGAACTGGCGGAAATTGAGCGGATGCATATTATAAAAGTATTGCAATATACCCATGGAAACAAGACAGAAACCGCACGTTTATTGAAAATCGGACTGGCCACTCTTTATCGTAAGATTGAAGCATACAAAATCAACGTAGGATAATCAAACAAACCGTTTATAAGCAGCCGGGTAATTCTTGTCTGCTTATAAACGGTTTCTTTATGAAGGGCAGGGGGGGAATGGACTCCCGTCAAGCCTTCAGGCGTAAGGTAAAACAGCTGCCTTTTCCGATTTCACTTTCTACGGTCAAAGTGCCTCCATGTGCCTCCACGAAATCTTTCGAGATAGACAGTCCGAGTCCGCTGCCTTGCACTTTGGTACCCGGAACCCGGAAATAATGATCGAAGATACTCTGGTGATAGCGAGGATCTATGCCCTTGCCGAAATCGCGCACATACATTTCAATGTAATTGTCATCCGTCTGGCGGGTACCGATAATGATCCGGCCGTTTTCGGGAGAATAACGGATGGCATTCGACAGCAGGTTCGTCAGTACCCATGCAATCTTTTCGCTGTCTACAAACAACTTACCGATTTTATTCTCCGGATATTGTACTTCAATCTGAATGTTGAATTTCTCCGTTTGCACCCGGTTGGCCTTGATGGCATATTCAATCAGTTCTATCGGCTTGGTGATGCGGGGCTTGAGCTGTAGTTTACCCGATTCAACCTGCGTCATGTTAAGCAACTCGCCGGTGATGTTCAGCAAGCGCTCACTGTTGTCCTGAATGCTTTGTGCCAGTTCTTTCTGTTCGTCATTCAAGTCGCCGACCCGACTGTCTTCGAGCAGTTGCAGACTCATCATAATGGCAGAAATAGGTGTTTTCAGTTCGTGTGATATCGTTGAGATGAACGTCGTCTTCGCAGAGTCCAGCTCCTTGAACTCCGTGATATTTTTCAGCATGATCACATACCCTTCTTTTACACTGCCCGAATTGTTTTTCCCGGGTTTGTTTATCTGCATGCATTTCATCTGAAAGTAACTTTCCTTATTGTCAGCATATATTTTCAAGGGCTCTGTCTTTCCGGTTTTGCCGCTGTCCTCTTTCTGGGAGTCCATCAGCTCGCGGATAAGCCGTCGTAACAAGTCATTGCGTATGGAAATGTCCTGAGCCGATTTCTGCAGGACATCCTCCCGCTTTAAATTGAGGACATTCAGGGCCTCATCGTTGATGAATAAGATGGTCAGTTCATTGTTCAAGCCGATAATCGGTTCTTTCACACTGTTGATAATGGTTTCCATATAGTTCTTTGCCGCCTTTATCTGTGCCAGTGTACTTGAATGATAATCCGCAAGCCGTTTGGCCATCCGGTTGAAATTCTCGGAAACTTCTGCGAATTCATGGCTTTCCAGGTTCAAGCGGCAATCATAATTATGGTTGGCAATGTCTTTTATCCCGTCGATGATCCTCTTGATCGGTTTGTTGAAATAAGACGGAAGGACCGTCAGCATGAAAATACCGATTACGATGCAAAAGCCTCCGATAGACGAGATCCAGAGTAATGCGCGCTGCAGTCCGGGACCTGCAGCAGGACTGTTGGGCTCTGTGGCCGTCAGGATTTGCAGGTTTACAATAGAAAGCGAGACCAGAAGCACAATCATGGCAACAAGTGCTCCTATTGCGAGGGTCAGTTTTGTCTTGATATTCATAACATAGTTTTTATTGCGGAAAGATAATCAATTTTATATCCATTTCTGAAAGATTTCTAAGAAAATATCCATAACGGTGTATTTTAAAAATCTTGCTCCAGTTCAAATCCGGTTGCCCGATACACACTGTGGTGACATGGCGTTCACGGCAGACATCGATAATCGTCTGTATCACGTCGGGTGATGCCACCTGTATCAGTTCACCTCCCAGCTCGGTCACCAGTTTAAAGTGGTTCAGCAAATGCCTTTGAACAGTGAGGTTGATTCTGTCAGGACTTTCAGAAGGTCTTTGAACATACAAAGCCATAAAATCGGTACCGTATCGCGACGCAAGCCGTGCGGTACGGCGTATGATGTGCCTCGGCGTTTTTTCATTGCTGCTGATGCAGGCGAGATACAGTTCTCTGTGAACGGCTTTTTCTTCGGGAGTCACTTCTGTCTCGACTTTCTTTTCAACCCGGAACGCCACTTCTTTAAGGGCTAGCTCCCGTAACTGAAGAATGTTTTCCGTCTTGAAAAAATTACTGAGGGCCGTTTGTATTTTCTCTGTCCTGTATATTTTCCCGGCTTTCAGGCGATTGATCAGTTCCTCCGCGGTCAAGTCTATATTTACCACCTCGTCCGCTTCTTCCAGAACCTTGTCGGGAATCCGTTCCTTTACTTCAATTCCGGCAATTCCCTTGATGTCCTCGTTCAGACTTTCGATATGTTGGATGTTTACAGCCGATATCACGTTAATGCCCGCCTCCAAAAGGTCCATTACGTCTTGCCACCGTTTGGCATTTCTGCAGCCATCCACGTTGGTATGCGCAAGCTCGTCCACGATTACCAGCTCCGGATGCAATTGAAGAATGGCATCCAGATCCATCTCTTCCAGTTCTTTTCCCTTGTAGAAAATCTTCTTGCGGGGAATGACGGGCAATCCTTCCAGCAGCGCTTCTGTACCGGCACGTCCATGCGTCTCCACATAACCAATCTGTACGTCAATTCCGTTGTCCAGCATTTCATGAGCTTCCTGCAACATCTTGTACGTCTTTCCGACGCCGGCAATCATGCCGATATAGATTTTGAAAACACCTCTTTGTGAGCGCTTGATCAGGTTTAAGAAATGCCGTACATTTTCCTCTTTATTCGCCATGGTTGTATAAGAATTTAGGTATATCCAGTCAGTAAATTTAAAACGAGTGATTGCCAGGGATTAATAATCGGCCCAGAAGCGTTTAGCGAACAGCAGCAGTACACTGAAGATCTCCAATCGTCCGATAAGCATCAAGGCAGAGAGAACCCATTTGGCAGCATCGGGCAGAGAAGCCCAGGAATAAACCGGTCCGTAAGCTCCCAGTCCCGGTCCTACATTGCCTATGGCAGATATGACGGTACTGAATGATTCCGTCAGCCCCACTCCCAGGCCCATCAATAAGGTCCAGCCGATGAAGATGCAAATCAAGTATGTGGTAAAGAATGTATACACCAACGCCGATGTCTGTACAGGCACCTGATCGTTGTTGATATGTACCGGCAGGATGGCTCTCGGGTGCAGCATTTGCCTGAACTGGTTCCGGATGTTCTGGAACATGATCAGCAGGCGCAGGTTTTTGACGCCGCCGCTGGTCGACCCCGTACATCCCCCTGATACCATGGCAAAAATAAGCAGCATCCAGGTAAACGGGGGCCATAAATTATAATCGTCTGTGGCAAATCCGCACGATGTATGGACAGTAGCCACTTGAAACAAGGCCTTACGGAAGGCAGTCTCCAGGTCATAATAATCCGTTACGAACAAGGCAAATGCAATGATTATCGTCAGGGAAGCTATTGAGATGAGGAACCAGTGCAATTCTCCGTCCCTCACTGATTTCCTGTATTTCCCCTTCAGGGCAAAATAATACAAAGAGAAGTTGACACCCGATAAAATCATGAACGCAGAGATGATATATTCTATATACGGAGAGTTCCAATAAGAGATGCTGTCCTGCTTGGTAGAGAAACCGCCCGTGGCCGTAGTGGCGAAGGACTGGCACAGCGCATCAAATAAATTCATGCCTCCCAGCATCAATAGTACCGTCTCCAGTAAGGTCAGCCCGATATAGATCAGCCACAGGTAACGTGCCATGACCTTGATTTGGGGATGAATTTTATCATGTGTCACTCCTGTAGCCTCCGATAGAAAAAGCTGCTGACTGCTGTCATTGAACAAAGGCAGCAAAGCGATGGTGAAAAGGACAATGCCCAGGCCTCCGATCCATTGTGTGAAACTGCGCCAGAAGAGCAATCCATGCGGCAAAGATTCGATGTCATTCAATATTGTGGCTCCTGTGGTGGTGAAACCCGACATGGTTTCGAAGAAAGCATCGGTAATGGACGGAATATATCCGCTCAAATAGAATGGCAACATGCCCAAGAGGGTAAATAATATCCACGAGATACTTACTATGCAATATCCATCACGCCGGGAGACATTCTTGCCTTTACGGTTGCCGGCAAGTACCATTATTCCGCCGATGGCGATATTGATTAACATCGTCCATATAAAATGGATATAGCTGCTTTCATGATAAAGGGCCGATACCCCTGCGCAGATGGCAAACAACCCGGCTTCAACTAAGATCAGTATGCCCAGGACATAAGAGACAGTTCCGAAATTAATCAGTCCGTCTTTCCTGTTTTTGAATGATAACGAATTGGTTTGATGAATCTCTTCCATATATAACATCTTTTGTCGACAGATAGGCAAAACGCATGCCACTGGATTCCTCAGTTTGTAATGTGTTAATTGATAGGTCTTTATTGAAATACGGGATGGAGTAAAGGCAAATTCCCCTTCTCATTTTGATAAACTTGAATCTTCAAAATGAGAAGGGGGATACTGACTGGCCATTGCCATCCCAGGCCGAATCCGCTGCAAGGCAGGTACGGTCATGGACCGTCAACTGCAAACCGGCATGTGGAAAGGAGCCGGTTGTTTATTGGCCTACGGTCGGATTTGCTTCCTCCAATGCAACGTTCAGTTTCAGCACATTGATTTTTGCTGGTCCGAAGATGCCCCACAAGGGCTTTTCTATCATCTTGTCGACGATGGCCTTCACATCAGCCTCACTCATTCCTCTGGCCTCTGCAACCCGTCTTACCTGGACATATGCACATTCAGGGGTGATGTCAGGATCAAGACCGGAGGCACTTGCGGTCACCATTTCCGCAGGAACGTCCTCGCGTTTCAGGTAAGGATGATGAATCAGAAATGTATCAATTCTGGCTTCCACTACTTTCAGATATTCCTCGTTGGTAGCCCCCTTGTTGCTGCCTGCAGCACTCGTGCCGTCATACCCGCTGCCTGCACACGAAGGTCTGCCCCAGAAGAATACGTCTTTCGTAAAAACCTGTCCCACGTTTGCAGCACCGACAACTTTGCCGTTGAGTGTTACTGTTTCCGCATTTCCTCCTTCACCGGGAGCGGCAAACTGAGCGAAAATCCATAATACCAATATATAACTGACCGAAAATAAGGCACAGAATGCCAGTGTAATCCGGACTGATTTCATTAAATTTTTCATAACTGTCTGTATTTGTTTTAATTATCAGAAAAATAACCCTACGAATAAATCTATCAGTTTAATCCCTGCGAAAGGTGCGATAATACCGCCCACTCCATAGATAAGCAGGTTTCTGCGGAGTAGGGCACTGGCTCCAATCGGCTTGTATTCCACTCCTTTAAGTGCCAGCGGTATGAGGATAGGGATGATGATGGCATTGAATATGATGGCAGAAAGGATGGCACTCTCAGGACTGTGTAATCCCATGATGTTAAGTGCTCCAAGCTGCGGGACGGAAACCATGAACAGTGCGGGGATGATGGCAAAATACTTGGCTACATCGTTGGCGATGGAGAAGGTGGTAAGTGTGCCACGTGTCATCAGCAGCTGTTTGCCGATTTCGACAATCTCTATCAGTTTGGTAGGGTCGTTGTCAAGGTCGACCATGTTGCCGGCCTCTTTAGCCGCCTGAGTGCCACTGTTCATGGCTACTCCTACGTTAGCTTGTGCAAGCGCCGGGGCATCGTTGGTTCCGTCACCCATCATGGCAACCAGTTTACCCGCAGCCTGTTCCTTCTTGATGTAATTCATCTTATCTTCCGGTTTGGCCTCCGCAATGAAATCATCAACTCCGGCTTTTTCGGCAATATACTTTGCCGTCAGTGGGTTGTCACCGGTCACCATGACGGTTTTTACTCCCATCTTGCGCAAGCGTTCAAAACGTTCCCGGATGCCCGGCTTGATAATATCCTGCAACTCAATCACGCCGGCGATTTCCTTATTGATGCATACCACCAGCGGGGTACCTCCATTGCTGGTAATCCGCCTGATGATTTCCTCGGTCTCTTCAGGAAATTCATTTCCTGCCTCGCTTACAATCGTACGAATTGCATCGAATGCCCCTTTTCGGATTTGAGTACCGTCCGCTAAGTTGATTCCCGAGCATTTGGTCTCGGCCGTAAACCGGATCATATGAGCGCCTTCTGTGTGCAGGTTGCGCATACGCAGTCCCTGTTCCCGTCCCAACTCTATGATAGACTTTCCTTCCGGGGTATCGTCTGATGCGGAAGACAGCATGCACGCTTCGATAAACCTGCGTTTGTCAAGACCTGCAACCGGATAAAAAGCTGTAGCCTTCCGGTTGCCGATGGTGATGGTTCCGGTCTTGTCGAGCAGTAGGGTGTCGATATCTCCGGCCGTTTCAACCGCCTTGCCTGATTTGGTGATGACATTTGCCCGTAAGGCCCGGTCCATTCCGGCGATACCGATTGCGGAAAGCAGACCGCCGATCGTAGTCGGTATCAGGCAGACAAAAAGGGAGAGGAATGCGGCTATGGTAATGACGGTGCCGGAATAGTCGGCCAGCGGTTTAAGAGTGATGCAAACGACGAGGAACACCAGTGTAAATACGGCTAAAAGGATGGTAAGTGCAATCTCATTCGGCGTCTTCTGACGGCTTGCTCCCTCGACCAGTGCAATCATCTTATCCAGAAAACTCTCGCCGGGCTGGGTTGTCACCACTGCCCTGATGTGGTCGGAAAGGACTTTAGTACCACCCGTTACGGAACTCTTGTCGCCACCGGCTTCGCGGATTACCGGAGCAGATTCACCGGTGATAGCACTTTCATCGATGGATGCCAGTCCCTCAATGATTTCACCGTCTGCCGGAATGACATCACCCGCCTCACATTCAAAGATATCTCCTTTTTTGAGCTGCGAACTGCTCACTGTCGTTACTTTACCGTTTACAATAAGTTTGACAGGAGTTTCTTCACGGGTCTTGCGCAAACTGTCTGCCTGTGCTTTACCGCGGGCCTCGGCTATCGCTTCGGCAAAATTGGCGAACAATAATGTCAGGAAAAGTATGACAAATATCCACAGGTTATAAGTGAACGAACCCTGTGAGGTGCTGAATGCTGAGTAAACGGTGACGAATCCCATGATTACGGTTGACACTTCCACAGTAAACATGATAGGGTTCTTGACCATCATTTTCGGATTCAGCTTTACAAATGACTGTTTCAGGCTTTCCATGACCTGATCCTTTTGAAACAGCGAGGTATTTTGATCTTTTGAATTCATATCTTCAGATTTTTTATTCGTAAGCTGACAAGCGTACAATCCCTTTCAAGTGCGATTGTCCTGCCTGCCGGCTTGCATGTTGTTGTCTTAAACTACAATGAAAAATGTTCTGCAATTGTACTCAAGGCCTGTGCCGGGAAGAATGACAAGGCTGCGAAGATGAATATAACTGCAAACGTCATCACTCCGAATGTCGCCGTATCGGTCTGAAGTGTTCCGGCACTTTCCGGGATATATTTCTTCTGTGCCAGAAGTCCCGCTATGGCTACTTGGCCGATGATGGGGATGAACCGGCTCAATATCAGTACGATGCCGCAGGATACGTTCCAGAACCAGGTATTATCTCCCAGTCCCTCAAAACCAGATCCGTTATTGGCCGCACAAGAAGTGAACTCATACAGCATCTCTCCGAGTCCGTGAAAACCGGGGTTGTTCAGCCAGCCTCCTTCGCTCGCTACAAACGCAGGAGCATGTACATACAGATAGGCGGCAAGGGCAGTACCTACAAGGATGACGAAAGGATGAAGCAGTGCTACCACCGAGGCTATTTTCATTTCTTTTGCTTCCACCTTGTGGCACATGAATTCCGGGGTACGTCCTACCATCAGTCCACTGATGAAAACGGCTATGATAATGAAGGTAAAGTAGTTCATCCAGCCCACTCCGACGCCGCCGAACCATGTGTTGATTTGCATGTTCAGCATTTCAATCATATTGGAAAGCGGCATCGTAGAATCGTGCATGCCGTTTACGGAACCGTTGGACGTGACAGTCGTAGCCACGCTCCAGAGACCCGTTGCGCCGGCACCCAGCCGGACTTCTTTTCCTTCCATCGCTCCGCCGTCCTGGGCTATGCCCATGGCATCGATTCTTGGATTGCCTCCCATTTCCTGAGGCACATTGATGCATACTCCGATCAGGAAGGCGGCAAGCATTACTCCAAATATGCTATAGCCTAGTTTCTTGCGGTCTACATAGAAACCAAATGCAAATACCATTGCCATCGGGATGATAAGTATGGAACAGCATTCTGTCATGTTCGACAGATATGTGGGGTTTTCCAACGGATGCGAAGCGTTCACTCCATAGTAGCCGCCTCCATTCGTACCCAACTGTTTGATGGGTACAATCGCTGCGGCGGGTCCCTGGGAGATGTACTGGGGATTTCCTTCCAGCGTCGTGATTTCCATTTTGCCGTCAAATCCCATGGGGATACCTTGTGTGATCAGTATGAATCCGGCTACCAGCGATAAGGGAAGAAGAATTCGGGTGCAGCTCAGTACCAGATACTTCCAGAAGTTGCCGATGGTTTGGGTCGTTTTTTCACCAAGGGCTTTCATGATGCCTGCCATTGCGGCCATGCCTGTGGATGCTGTGATAAACTGGAACAGCATGATCACAAACAGTTGAGTGAAATAAGTCAGATGGGTCTCACCGCTGTAGTGTTGTTCATTGCAGTTAACCATGAACGAGATGCAGGTATTGAAAGCCTGATGTGCGGTCTGACCGATATTCCCATCCGGATTTAAAGGAAGGTAGCCCTGTACAACCAGCAGGACCATTCCCCATACAAACCAGAATGCGTTAACCACAAGCAAGGCCCTTAAAAACTGTTTCCAGTTCATCTCTTCTTCCGGGTTGATTCCGGAAAACCGGAAGATTACATTTTCTACCGGCTTCATGAAATCACTCCAGACTTTTTTCCCTTTATAGACTTTGGCAATATATTTTCCTAATGGATAGCTCAATGCTATCATTAAAACGATTTGTGCGATGACACCTAATGTTTCTGTATTCATACATTAATATTTTTTTTGGTAGAGCGTGCTACACATTGTCGATTCATTCATTTAAAACTTTTCCGGTTTTACCAGGACATACATCAGATAGCCGAACATTATCAGGCCTACTATAAATAATGCAGTGTACATAAATCTTTTTCTCCTCTTTGTTTTACACGTTTTCAAACCATTCGATACATTTCTCAAATAACCAGAAGCAGCTGATGCCTGTCAGCATGCAGACTGCAAAACCAATTGTAAACAGTTCCATCATTTTTATTTTTTAAGTTCATCTTATCTTATGCAAGAGGCATGCCAGAAAATAGATGATATGCGTAATATTTTGTTTATTAGCATGTTAATGAGTGGTGTGTAATTGGGGCTCCGGTTTCAGGCTTCTCAATTTGATAAATTGAGATTATTATTATGATATTGTACAACGGCCGGCCGAATCTGTCACCGGGCCGGTATCTTTTCTTTACGGATGCCCGGTCTTCAATGGCACTGGTATTTGGCATGTATGAAACAGAAAAGGCTTCCGTCATTGACCATACTTAAGTCAAATGACGGAAGCCTTTTACTGCCACACCCTTCAGTGTGGAGAAATTGGTATGAATCCTTCTCAGGGATACAGAGGATGAAAAAAGGAAACGGCGCAAATCAGCGGCCGGAAGGTTGCAGAGAGGAGGGAGAGGCTTTACCCGTTTTCATAAATCTTCCTGACCAATTTGCATGCCGTTTCCAGACCGATGGTTCCGGTGTTCAGCATGAGGTGATAATGGTGAGGTTCTCCCCATTTCTCACCGGTATAATATTCGTAATGATGAATACGGTTGCGGTTGATGCGGCGTATTTCCGATGCGGCCTCCTCGCGCTTGATGCCATATTCGCTCACACAGCGGGAAACGGCACTTTCGATATCCGAATAACAGAATATCTTCAGAACCTTAGAATAATCTTTCAGAATGTAGTCTGCACACCTGCCGACAATGATGCAAGATTCTTTTTCTGCCAGCTCCTGGATAATCTTGCTTTCTGCAACGAACAGCACGTCATCCGATGACAGACTTCCCTCTATGGGCTGCTCACTGTTCTTTGACAGGATGCATTTAAGCCAGAAAGAGGGAATAGACTGTTCATTTCGGGCAATATACCCCTCGTCCATGCCGCTGCGCTGTGCTGCCATGCGGATGAATTCCTTGTCGTACAGTCTGATGCCTAGCTCCTTGGAGAGCATTTCACCCAGCAGATGTCCGCCGCTGCCGTATTCGCGTGCTATGGTTATAATAACAGGGTTGTGTGGTTGTTTGATATGAGCTCTTTCCTGCGGTTTCCGGTTGTTGATCCACTGGTCCAGGAAACGGTAATACGGGCTTACAAAGTGCACGATGGGGCCCACTATCAGAGCGGCAATGACAGTGCCTTCACGCACGCCGTATATGCCGGACATGAATACCAGGGACAGTATGCAGGCGATGGCCACCAGGGTCACGTCGAAACCGAGCTTGATGTAGCCGAATTCCCCGTGGAAGCGCCGTGTGATGACTTTCACGAAATATTCACCGGCCATCATTGCCGCATTGGCTTTCACTTCGAGGGCGATGCCCACAGCCAGAATCACACACCCCACCAGTAATGCGGAGATCATGTGGAGATATGTGGCCGGATTCAGCCAGAAAAGTATGTGATGCATGCAGATGTCTATGAATATTCCGAAACAGAAGGATATGGGAATCTGCAGCAGGAACATCCGCAAGTCGTCTTTAAGGTCGCGGCGTGTCATCATAAATGGCTCGAGCACCACGAACAGGATGTTGAGCATGATGGTCCATTCTCCGATGGTGAAGGGGGTGAACATGCTCAGTACGTATGTCACGCTGGTAATTGGCGACGTGCCCAAGGCGGCTCTGGTAATAAAGGCTATCCCAAGCGCATTCACAAACAGAGAAATACAAAACAGAAGATAACGTCTGAAAAGAAATTTGTCCATATGGCTTTTCTCATTTATAAAATTGCCGCAAAGTTCAACCTAAAATCCATAAGGACCGATATAAAAGAACAACTTATTTTGGTTTAAAACGAAACAACGGGTATCTTTGTCGCAAAAAACGGATGAAGGATATTTCTATTTATGAAGTAATGGAATCATCGGGGACTACTGCCGGAAATACCTGCTGTTACGACTTTGAGGCACATTCAAGTGATTGTACCGGCATAAGGTTTGAGAGAGGCTTTTTCTTTTTGCTCGTCATAAACGGAACAGCCCGACTGGTCGATGCCTACGATGAATATGACCTTGACTGCGGGAATCTGGTGGTGCTTACCCCAAGTACAACCAGTACCATTGAGCATTTTGATGCCTGTTTTGCACTGAAGGTTGTATACATGGTCCCTTCGTATTTTGACAGTCTTCCCGACGGGCAGCCGCTCTATAATCAGGTTGCAGGCTATCTTGGCAATTACAGGCTTCCCGTGTTCCGTCTTACGGGTGACCGATTGGGCTATCTGAAGGAGAGCATGTCGCTTTTCGGAGCGCGGCTTAATGTGATGCAGGTCTATCACGACGGGATCATCCGTAACTTGTGCAACTTCTTTCTTTTGCAGCTGGCTGATGCCTTATGCGGAGAGCATACAGATACCATGGTTTCTGTAAAACGTGAGAACGAGATTTTCCGGAACTTCAAGAAACTCCTTGTGGCAAATTACCGTCAACACCATTCCATAGGATTTTATGCCGAGAGTCTGCACATTACGACCACTTATCTGTCGCGCGTGGTGAAGAATGTAACGGGGAATACCGTGTGTTTTCATCTCTCAAAGATGCTTTGCGCCGATGCGAGGCGCATGCTGGAGTGTACAGATATGGACATCAAGGAAATTGCAGATTCTCTCGGCTTCTCCGACCAGTCGGTTTTTGGAAAGTTCTTTATGCGTAAGACGGGATTGTCACCGTTAAAATTCCGCCGGAAGAACGATTCTCCAAGGTGAGGGCGCGGCTTTGCAGCGGGAGACTCAGCGGATGCCGGGCTTTTTGCGTTTCTGCATAATCATTTCAAAATGTTTGCCTTGGCTCATATTTATTCTTTTTGTATCTTCGGCCCTGTAAAAGTGTTGGAGTCAATTGGGGAAAACGGCATTGAAAACAGCTCTGGGAGAGGACGGGCAAATGATATCAGAAACAAGGTGAAGCAAGAATGACGGTCATCCACGAATCTTTAGAGTGACTTAGTGAATAAAAATCCGACAGTAACGAATCTAATAGTATATAAATAACAAAACCAACAGATTATGAGGAACAGATTTATGAAATTTTCGGCATCGGTACTGGGAGTTGCTGCGATGGCTTCCGTACTGTCGTGTACCACTCAGCAGCAGGAGTCTCCGATGAAGGCCAAGGTGGAAGAATATGCACAGGTGGAACTGAAATCAGACCTGGTCAACGGATTGAATGACAAGGAAAAAGAACTGGTAAAAATATTTTTTCAGGTCGGCGAAATTACAGACGACCTTTTCTGGAAACAGACTTTCGGCGACAAGAGTGTGCTCGATACCCTTACCGACAGTTATGCCAAGAAGTTTGCCATGATCCAGTATGGAGCCTGGGACCGTCTTGACAACAACAAGCCCTTCCTTCCGGGATACGGCGAGAAACTGGATGTCTGCAATTATTACCCGCACGATATTACGGCCGAGGAGTTTGATGCCCTGGAAGATGAGAACAAGGATTCATGGTATACCGTTATCCGTAGAAATGCAGACGGTTCTCTGAAGAGCGTATGGTATCATGAAGAATATGCCGATGAAATCGGACGGATCTGTGCACTGCTTGAAAAAGCTGTGACACTGGCAGAAGACCCGGGCTTGAAGAACTATCTTCAGAAACGCATCGAAGCTTTCAAGACAGACGATTACCTGGAAAGCGACCTTGCCTGGATGGATATGAAAGACAGCAAGGTGGATTTCGTAACCGGCCCTATCGAAAGCTACGACGACAAGTTCCGTGAGACCAAGGCTTCGTACGAGTCTTTTATTCTTCTGAAAGATGAAACCAGAAGCAAGGATCTTGCCAAATTCGTATCCATGCTTCCTGCCCTCCAGAAGGAGTTGCCCTGTGAACCACAATACAAGACATTTGTTCCCGGTACATCGTCCGACCTGAATGTGTACGATGCCGTATTCTATGCCGGCGACTGCAATGCCGGAAGCAAGACCATTGCCATCAATCTCCCGAATGATGAGCGGGTACATGCGATGAAGGGAACCCGCCGCCTCCAGCTGAGAAACTCCATGAAGGCGAAATTCGATAAGATTATGATGCCGATAGGTGAGCTTATCGTTACGCCCGAACAGCAGAAATATCTGAACTTCGATGCTTTCTTCTGGAATGTGACTTTCCACGAAGTGGCTCACGGACTGGGTGTGAAGCAGACGGTAAATACGAATGAAAGTGTGGATGCGGTAATGGGCACTGAAAAGACTTCGTGGGAAGAAGCCAAGGCCGATATCCTGGGTCTGTTTATGGTAACCAAGCTGGTGGAGATGGGTGAGATCACCAACATCACTGCCGAAGATGCCATAACTACTTACATTGCCGGTATCCTGCGTTCCGTACGTTTCGGTGCTGCGTCATCACACGGCAAAGCCAACATGATGTGTTTTAACTATATGGAGAAGGCAGGTGCGTTTACCCGCGATGCCCAGGGACAGTATGTAATCGACTTCCAGAAGGCGAAAGAAGCCATGAACGGCTGGGCTGCACTGATCCTGAAGACTCAGGGCGACGGTAATGTCGAGTTTGCTACCAAGTATCGCGCAGAGAATGGGGGCATTACTCCTGAACTCCAGGCTGATCTGGACAAGATTAATTCGGCCGGTATTCCTCGTGACATTACGTTCATCCAGGGAAAGGACGTCCTTTTCGGTGAAACCAAATGATTTCCAGACTGTAAGTATAATGGGCTTGACGGAAACTGTCCTCCGTTCAATTTCATAATAGAGACGGATAAGTCTACATAAAAACCGGCACTGGGGTAAGGGGATACTGCAGGACTGCCGGGGACAGGAATATACACAAACAGTATCGGTAAAATGTATCTATTATGCTTTGCCGGTACTGTTTGTTTTTGTTTTAGGGGCTGGAAAGGGATGCAGCATATCAGGAGATTGCCGGAAAGAAGGGCATCATCAGGCAGAGTTGCATACGGCTTCGGGGCGCAGAAAGTGCAACGGGTGGCATTTGTCTCAACTCCTTGGTATAAACTATGCGGGAATATTGTTGTATCATGCAAGTAATGTTTTTTATAATTGTCTTATCGGTGTGGTTTTATTGATTGGCGGTGCGGATGAATAAATCAACGGCGGTGATTAATGAGTTCCCGTGGCAGATTGATTTTTGTTTCGACGGCTTTTTCCTTTTGACTGAAGGTCCTTGGGGTTTACTGTAATCTTGGGAGATAAAATGTTTTTCCAGAGACCGTTAGGGGAATTGTGCTCTCCAGGCGCAAGGATAGCGCGATTATGTACCATTTATTGATTTTATCCTATTTTTATCAATATGAATGTATAGTTTTTGGACCACTGCGTGGTCTAATAAGTAGAGTATGAATAAAAAGAAATATGTTTTCACCAGTTGGTTATATTTCTTGATATCGATAATTATGGTTGATAGATACAAAGATAATCGATATGAACGTATAGTTTTCTGGCTGCTTTGTGGTCTAATAATAAAAAACAGAATGTAGAATGAATTCGAAAGAACAACAGTTTATGAATATCATCAGAGAGCATGAACAGACCATTTACACAGTTTGTTACATGTTTTCTAAGGATGAGGAAGAGGTAAATGACCTCTATCAGGACATTCTTGTCCGTTTGTGGAAAGGTTTCGAAACCTTCGAGGGAAAAAGCGATATCCGAACGTGGATTTATCGCGTCAGTTTGAACTACTGCATCAATTTCAGCAACCGTCAGAAGAAGCAGAGGGAATGTCTGAATCTGGATACCGGTTATCTGTCAGAAGGAAGTAATCTTGAAAAGAATTTACAGATAAAGCAGCTTTATAAGCGAATCAATATGTTGGGACTGATTGACAGAAGCGTGGTCCTGTTGTGGCTTGAAGGCCTGAGCTACGATGAGATTGGCGCTATCCTAGGAATTTCTGTTAAGAATGTCTCATTCAAGTTGGTACGCATCAAAGAAAAACTTAAAAAAATGTCTAACATCTAACAAAAGGAATTGTATGGAAATCAATGTTGAAAAAGAACTTCAGGCACTGAAGTCGGAATATAATTTGTTTAAAGAAGAATTGGGAAAGCAAGATAAAGTGAACGAAAAGTTTTTCAAGGCACTGAGGAAACGGCCAACCTTGGCCATAAGCAAGGAGATGAAAGATAGAATGTTACTTGATGTCTTGACGATACCTGCGGTAATAATTATTTGCATAACTGCAGACTGGCCTTTGTTGTTTGGAATATTGGTATCTTTGTGGGCTTTGGCAGATTTGGGCGTCAGCCTATGGGTAAGCCGCAAACTTGGTATGGATAATCTGTTAAACGACGATGTACGGACGGTCACAGGCAAAATTATGAGTTATCGTAAATTCTATAATAGAGCACTGCTTGCCAGCATAGTCCCTCTGACTGCTATGTTTACCTATATTTTTCTGCGCCTGTATACTCTGACGGACGATCCTGCTACAATACGACTCATTACTTTATCAGGAGTTGTATCTATTGGAATTGCTGCTATGATAACATTACGGCGGTATAACAAACACATGGAAAGCTGCAAGGAACTGTTGGAGGAGTTTAGAGAACAATGAGCTCAGCTATCTTGCTATGCGGTTGAATAGAATATTATAGATCATATTTGCATCTTCAAATCCGGAGCTGAAAATGCTTTTAAATATTGGTAATCCATGATTTAATCAGATTCAACTGGAGCAAATTGTCAGATTATATCGAGGGACAAAGTTCACGTCCCTCGATGTAATCTGTGTAAGAAAGAATTATCTAGCAAGAAGATTCGGTAAAAATACATAGGATACATTCTTATTTATCAAAGTAAAATGTAATTTTATCTTCATATTGGGAAGATAAACACGGGAAAAGGATGAAACAATGAAAAGAGAAAGATTTTTTATACTGGCTTGTGCTTTTCTGCTGACCGTGAATTGTACCGGCAGAGCGGAGCAAATGGGTGTGAAGCCTCCTGAACCATCCTCTCAACCACAAGTGTTTGACCGGAGTGAGGGCTGGAAAATAATCAGAGCGCTGAGCAAGGCATATGGTGATGACTCCACCATGACTGGAGATTTCGTTGGAAGTACCCGCTGTCCCTCGTTTCTGGAGGGTCGCTATTTTGAAGGGAATACGCTGGTCCTTCAGGTGCGGGGCGATACGCTGCGTGCACGGGAAATATTGGAAACGGTGTCGGGAAGCAAGGCCTTCCGTATCGAAATGATGACGGACAGCATATTTTCTGAAAAGCAGCTTCAAACTCTCTTGGATGAACTGAACCGACGGTATAATGCTTTGCCGAAAGGTAAATTGAAGGCGAATATGGTGAGTTGGGGAAGGACGGCACATCTTATCAATGTGACATTGGTTCATAATACGCCGGAAGCCCGTGCGGAGTTCTGCAGGTTGCTTATGGATTCGCCTGCTATCCGTTTCTCGGGTCCGGAAAATCCTGTCCGGAATAATACCACCGGTGTATCCGAAGCATACGGTATTTGTCTGTATCCGGAATATACAGTTTATCCGGATACGACTTCTGCTGCTTCATTTATTCTCTTGAACGGAAGCGACCGGCAGATTACTTGTGGCATGCATTACTTCATTACGTATGAAGGTACGAATAGCCAATGGTATGAGCTGCCTATCAATACCGTTGCAGTGGATATTGCTTTTGTGGTTGCTCCAGGTGCTTCCCGTCGGTTTGTGGCCAGTCTGTATCCGGAAATCCATGACAATGCACCGGGACGTTATCGTTTTTTCTACGATGTGTCCCTACAATCAAAAGAAAATATCCGGATGATGACAGAATTTCGTCTGACGGATAATTACGAAGAGGCCGGACGGGCCGAAATGACTCCAGTACCGAAAAACTTCAGTAGAAATTATGTGGAGATTCTGAAAGAAAATGAGCAGACAGTTTATCAGGTAGTGGAAGAGATGCCGGAGTTCCCCGGCGGAATGCCTGGCTTGTTGGATTTTATACGGAGGCATCTGCAACATGAAAAAGCAGAAACGATGCAGCGTGTCATCATTCAAATCGTAGTTGATAAGGAGGGGAATGTCACAGCTCCGGTGATACTGAGAGGGGTAAATCCGACGTTGGATAAGGAAGCTCTGCGCGTTGTCAGTCTGATGCCGAAATGGAAACCGGGTCGCCAGAAAGGAAAGAACAGGAATGTACAGTTTACTTTCCCGGTAACTTTTGAACCTTCTGTGCGGAAAGCAAATTAGTTTTAGTAGAAGGTGTGATGATGCTTTTTCTTGTAAATAAAAATGAATTATGATGTTCTGTAATACAGCGACACCTATAGGACTCTAATGAGTCAAGTGTGCGATAATGAAGTTCTACATAGAGCGCTAAATAGTTGACAGCTGCATGTGCAGAATCGGATATGCCATGCCTTCACCATCAACTGCTGAACGTGCTACGATTGAGAATCCTATATGTTGATAAAATTTTACAGCCTGTAAATTCTGTTCATTCACATCTACTTTACTGACGCTAAGATTGTGAATTGCATGTAAAACCAATTTTTTACCGATGCCCATACTACGGTAGTCGTTATGCACAAACAGCATTTCGATGTTGCTATTGGCCGTCCCTATAAAACCTACCAGCTTCTGGTCTTGCTCAAATCCATACAGACTTACGTATCGGAAATAATTGATAAGATTTTCTTTGTAATATAAGAAGTCTTCCTGCTTCAAAAAATCATGTGTGTGAAGTACGGCACTTTCCCATATTTCCACCAGAACAGGATAGTCTGTTTCTTTAATTTCTCGGATTATCTGTGATTCCATTTTATAGAGTAGGATGTGTATTTTATTGATAACAGTTGCGTAACCGGATTCATTGTCTGTTTAGCTGCAAAGATAAGAAAGATACTTAATAGCAGTAATGGTAAATGTGGAAAATATTAGTCTTATAGTAGGGTGCAAGAAAGAATCATCTGGCAAGGAAATTCGGTAAAAAATACATAGGATACATTCTTATTTGTCAAAGTAAAAATGTAATTTTATCTTCATATAGGGAAGATGAAATTAAGAACTGCATGGCTAATACTAGGAAAAGAAAATTATTCTGTGAACTTTCACCTTGGACATATCAGATATCCAGAAAAAAATGTATTTTGCTGCGTCATCTGAAGGACCTTTTCAGCCGGGAGAAGCTGGCTCGTGAAAAAAGTACAGAGCGCTTGCCGGTTCTGGTATACCGGCATAGTTCGCTGATCCGCAGGAGACTCGGGAATACTGAAATGCAATTGCAGGAGAACAAGGCTGTGAACCTGTCGCTTGCGGCTCCCTGTGTAAATGGAATTCTGATTCGGCCGGGCGAGACATTCTCTTTCTGGAAACTGGTAGGGCCTGATGATAAGCGGCATGGCTATAAAAAGGGACTGACGATTTCAAAGGGGCGGGCTTCACAGGGATATGGGGGAGGACTGTGTCAGTTTACCAACCTGATTCATTGGATGGTGATGCATTCCGAATTAAGGATTGTGGAACATCATCATCATGACGGGCTGGATCTGTTTCCCGATTATCACCGGCAGATTCCATTTGGTACAGGTACGAGCATTGTCTATAATTATTTGGATTACCGTTTCCGCAACGATACGGATAATGTGTATCAGTTATTGGTGTTCACTGATGGAGAATACCTGAGAGGTGAATTGCGTTCGGAACATCCTCAAGCTTACAGTTATCACATTCATGCAGAAAATGAATTCTTTTCCAGAGAGAATGGCATTGTGTTCCGGAATGGCTCTGTCATTCGTGACACAATTGATAAAGTGACGGGAAAGTGCATCCAACGGGAGGTAATCCGGAAAAACCATGCCCGGGTGATGTATGATCCTTCGGGGTTGGAGATTATCTAATGCAGATTGCCGGTATGAAACTACCGGCAATCTGCTCAGGATGTTGAAAAACTTATCATGAAATTGTCTCAGGGGGAGAAATTTCCTTTCAGGCTATGCCCAATATCGGCATGGCCTTTATTGTAGACATATGATTTAAAAAAGGATATAATGGAATTGGGTTTCGCTATTAGAATCTTTATTTTCTTTCTCATTTATCTGTACGACTGAGGTTGTTCCTTTTTCGGGATGGTCCTTTTGAGTGCAAGAAATTTCCTTGCTTATCGCGATAATTAAAGGTGTACTTTTTGAAAAAAACAATTTTGTGATGGCTGTTTTGTTAGCCATAGAGGGAAGGAAAGCGTCCGTTTTGTAAAGAAAATGATTTGCGAACTTTTTGTTTTTGGGAAACAGTTTATTATCAGTATATTATGAAAAATGATATAAAAAGAGAGTGCTTTAAAATTTCGCAAATGTGTGTGTGGTTGTTGTATCTGTTTTGATTTGCGAAAAAACTTCGGATTCTTGATTTTTTTATTTTTGTAATTGTCTGTAAATCATATTATTGTGATTATGACTTTTTGTCTGTTTTCGCAAATGTCATTATTTATTTAGACCGGATTTAGTCTTGCGAAAATGTAATATGGTGAAAATGAGTTTGATATGTGAAAAAATGTCTTGCTTTATTTGGAATGATGCAATAAAATAGGTAGATTTGCGAAAATATTAGTGGTGAATCTTTAATATTCTGGTTTTTAGAGGTTTATTTGTAAAATAAAATTCCAACTGATACGGTAATGCGCTCTTTTACAGTCTGTTTATGAGTATTCCATTAGAACAAGGATTATAACTGGTTGAAGTGAGCTCATTAATCATATTCTGCTTTTGAATATGAGCGCTTCGGGATATTGACAGTAAAATTTCGGAAACAGTGATATACATTCTCAAAAAAGCAGATTTATCTTCTTATGAAGATATCTAGTAATGGCTTAGGAGCAGAAGTGCGACAGTCTTGATACTGGCAAGATAAACCAGTCTATGCAGCCTTTTCTGCTTCCTGTTCTTGCCAAGAGGGTCCGGGACTGTTTGTCATTTTGCGTGGAGTCATGGGGATGGAGTATCTGGAGGTACTGCTGAACAGATATAATTTGATGTATTGATTGGGAATATGTACTTTACCGAAGGCTTGTGAGCATTGAAGATATCATCATGAGGGATGGGAGAGAAGTCTTTGGAATATAAATAAGCACAGAGGAGAGTTGCCTTACAGCACCTCTCCTCTGTGTTTGATGATTCGCGTCCTGTTACCTGATAAACAGCAACTCTCTGTATTTGGGTAACGTCCACATCTGGTTGTCAACAATCAGCTCCAGCTTGTCGATGTGATAACGTATCTCTTCCATGGCAGGAACGATGGTATCGTGATAGGCGATAGCTTTGCTGCGTTCACATTCCATCTTGTTAGCCACTTTGCGGGCTTCAATCATGGCATCCACGTGTTCTTTGATGAAAGCGGTACGGTTGGCAATCTCTTCTATCAATTCCAGATTCTTTGCCGAAAGCCGGGCGGCTTTTTCAGCCGGGAAGAGCTCTTTCATCTTGTAGACATTGTCTATCAGTCCTGTCTGGTACTGAGTGGCTACGGGAATGATGTGGTTCATAGCCAGATCGCCTAAAACGCGGGCCTCAATCTGAATTTTCTTGGTATAAGTCTCCCATTTCACTTCATTGCGGGCTTCCAGTTCTTTCCTGCTCATTACTCCTGTCGATTCGAACATGGCGATGCTTTCCGGTTTCAGGTAATTGTCAAAGATGAGAGGAACGCTTGTCTCACAATCCAAGCCACGGCGTGCCGCTTCGGCCTTCCATTCATCGCTGTAACCGTTTCCGTCGAAATGGATAGGTTTGCATATTTTGATGTATTTACGGATAACATCCAGGATGGCCGAAATCTTAGGCTCTCCTTTTTCTATCAGTTCGTCCACATCTTTCTTGAATTGTGTCAGCTGTTCCGCCAAGGCTGTGTTCAGGGCAATCATGGCACTGGCACAGTTTGCCTCTGAACCTACGGCACGGAATTCGAAACGATTACCGGTGAAGGCAAACGGACTCGTACGGTTGCGGTCGGTGTTGTCGATGAGCAGTTCCGGAATCTGCGGAATATCCAGCTTCATGCCTTGCTTGCCGCTGAGACCAATCAGTCCGTCTTTTGTACTTTCCTCGATGTGCTCGAGTACCTGGCTCAGCTGTTTGCCCAGGAAAGAAGAAATAATTGCAGGAGGTGCTTCATTGGCTCCCAGACGGTGTGCGTTGGTGGCACTTGATATGGAGGCCTTTAACAGACCGTTGTGGCGGTATACTGCCATCAGTGTGTTGACCACGAAAGTGATGAAACGCAAGTTTTCTTCGGGCAGTTTACCGGGGGCATGAAGCAGAATGCCGGTATCGGTCCCCAGTGACCAGTTATTGTGCTTGCCGCTTCCGTTTACTCCTTTAAACGGCTTTTCGTGCAGCAGTACGCGGAATCCGTGGTTGCGCGCTATTTTGCGCATCAGTGCCATAATAAGCATGTTGTGGTCGACCGCCAGGTTGCATTCTTCAAAGATAGGAGCCAGCTCGAACTGGTTGGGAGCCACTTCGTTGTGGCGTGTTTTTACAGGAATGCCCAACTTCAATGCTTCGATTTCCAGTTCTTTCATAAAGGCTGCCACACGGGGAGGGATAGCACCGAAGTAATGATCTTCCAGCTGCTGGTTCTTGGCAGAGTCGTGTCCGGTCAGTGTCCGGCCAGTCATCAGAAGGTCGGGACGGGCAGCGTACAAGCCTTCATCAACCAGGAAATATTCCTGTTCCCAGCCCAGATAGGCATATACTTTCTTGACGTCAGGGTTGAAATAGTGGCATACTTCTACGGCAGCCTTGTCCACCGCACGCAACGCTTTCAGCAACGGAGCTTTATAGTCGAGTGATTCGCCGGTATAGGCGATAAAGATTGTTGGGATGCACAGGGTATCATCTACGATGAAGGCGGGTGATGACGGATCCCATGCCGAATAACCACGTGCTTCGAATGTATTGCGGATTCCGCCATTGGGGAAACTGGAGGCATCCGGTTCCTGCTGAACCAGCAGTTTTCCTGTAAACTCTTCCATCATGCCTCCTTTGCCATCGTGTTCGATAAAGGCATCGTGCTTTTCGGCCGTACCTTCGGTCAGCGGATGAAACCAGTGGGTGTAGTGGGTAGCTCCCATTTCAATCGCCCATTTTTTCATACCTTCAGCTACTTCATCGGCAATGCTACGGTCCAGCGGGGCACCGTTGTCGATTACGTCGATTAATTTTGCGTATACTTTGCTGTTCAGATACCTGAACATCTTTTCCTTGTTGAAGACATACATGGCAAAATATTCCGAGGGGCGTTTCTCGGGAATGGCCACTGCAACGGGTCTTTTTTTGAACGCCGTTTCGACTACTCTGAATCTCAGTTTTGACATAATATCGTTATAATTTGTGGGTTTAAGATGATATGTTTGAATAAAATTTCTCATTTGGGTCTTGTTCCCGGGAAGGCGGTCAAACCCGCCCGGGATTATGTTGTCAGTTATAGGCTGACTTTCCGTGTTCGTAGATGTCGAGACCTTCTTCTTCGATACGTGCCGGTACACGTAAGCCATGAATCTTGTCAAGTATCTTGAAGATGATGAAGCCCATGACGGCTGCCCAGGCACCTATTACTATAGCACCGAATACCTGTGCTCCAAAGAATCCCCAGTCGGCACCGTAGAACAGCCCTTCGCTGGTGGACAGCAGTCCGGTAAGGATGGTTCCGGTGAATCCACATACTTCCGTGTACAGAACTAGCTCCTACAGGGTCGTCAATCTTCAGTACACGGTCGATGAATTCTACTGCATAGATCATCAGAACTCCGCAGATGGTTCCGATAAGAACGGCTCCCAGCGGTGATACGGCATCGCATCCGGCGGTAACACCTACCAGGCCTGCCAGAATGCCGTTCAGTGTGAGTGAAAGTGACGGCTTGCCGTATTTTATCCAGCTTACGAGCAGTGCGATGAAGCCACCGGTACAAGCCGCCAGGTTGGTGTTGAGAAATACCAGTGAGATAGCTACCTGGTCCTCAGTAGTAGCAGCAGCCAGTTGTGAACCGGGATTGAAGCCGAACCAGCCGAACCACAGAATGAAGACACCCAAGGCTGCGATTGTCAGGTTGTGACCAAGGATGGCTTTTGACTTCCCGTCTTTTCCGTATTTGCCGAGACGCGGCCCCAGGATGGCAGCTCCGACCAGGGCAATCCAGCCACCTACGGAGTGTACAATGGTCGATCCGGCAAAATCGTGGAAAGTCGTTCCGAAAGTGTTCATCATGAATGAGCCTTCATCGCCGTTCATCAACCAGCCGCCTCCCCATGTCCAGTGTCCCGATACCGGATAGATCAGCACACTGATAAAAATGGTATAAACTAAATACATGGAGAATTTAGTGCGCTCGGCCATGGCACCTGAAACAATGGTGGCCGAAGTGGCACAGAATACGGTCTGGAACACGAGAAATCCTTCGGTAGGAAGCGAGGCCGAGTCGGGCACACCGTTGCTGTCGAACAGCAGGCTCATAAAATGAGGAGTTCCGAAGAAATCGCCGAGCCCGAACATGATGCCGAATCCTATGAACCAATAGAGCAGTGAACCTAACATGAAGTCGACAAAGTTTTTCATCAGGATGTTTGCCGTATTTTTTGTACGTGTAAATCCTGCCTCTACCAATGCAAAACCCGGTTGCATGAAGAATACCAGCATGGCTGCCAATAACATCCATACGGTGTTGACGCCCGAAACCAATTGCGCCAGTGTATCAGTTGTTGTATCCATAATCTTTGTACTTTAGTTGTATTTATATTTTAGTTTTTGTGTAGGTTGTGAGTCGTGTACTATTTTTCTTGTTCTGCATTGTAGAGGGCTATGTCGCCACGCTCACCGGTGCGTATGCGTATGGCATCTTCGATTGGAATAATGAAGATACGTCCGTCGCCTATCTCGCCTGTCTGGGCTGCCTTCATGATAGCCTGTACGGTTTTCTCCACATTTTTGTCACGCACTACAATCGAGATAAGAATACGCTCGATGGAACTGGTGTCGTACATGACACCACGGTAGATGCGGGCTTCTCTAGACTTTCCAATTCCCCTGACATCGTAGTAGGAGAACCATTCGATATCCGCTTTGAGCAGTGCGTCTTTCACTTCCTCAAATTTGGTCTTGCGGATGATAGCTTCAATCTTTTTCATACCTTAAATTATTTATGATTGTTTCAGAAACTTATTCCAGCTACAAAGTAGGCCCCTTCGGTGCGTGGGTTCCAGGTGGCTTTGACAAACAATGGGAGTGAGAAACTGTCGGTTATACGGATCTCCTTGCTTGCTGACAGGCTGATATCGCATACGGTGAAACCGTCTGATCCCGGACAGTTGTCTGTCGCATTGTAGAAACTTGTTTCCCATGGGGTGGCACCGATTTCAGCAGCCCAGTCCAGTCCGCCAAGTTTGAAAGGCGCAGCTACCGAAATGTAGGAGGAGTAGGCACGGCTGCCATCATACTTCATATAGTCGGCACCGGCAAAGTTGGTATACCAGTTGACCGCTACCGGACCGAAGTCATATCCGATCTGAGCTTCGAATACATGCGATGTGTCATGCGCATCGTAGTGCAGATAACCCTTTCCGCCATTGAACCAGTAGTCGGTAACCGATATGCTGAATCCTCCGACTGTATATCCCAAAGTCAGATCCATTTCTTTGGTATCGGAACTTTCCAGTCCTACGGAGCCCCATGCACTGACGGAAAAACCTTTGTAAGACAACGTCAGGCCTGGTTGTATGCTGACACCTCCCAAGTCCTGTCCGCGCCAGATGTAACCGCTTACAAGATCGGCACCGGCCGATGCTTCCACCTTGTCTTGAGCTTTTGCTTCACAAGCTGCAGATAATAGCGCGATGGCTATCACTCCTGTTTTCAATCTTCCTGTTTTCATACCTATAAACCTATTTAAAAAGTGAGTAAGTAAGATCAGTGACATTGCTTATCAGAAGAAGTGCATGTCTTCTTTTTATTCTTCTCCATTGATTTCCCCTTCGAATACCTGAGTCGCTACTTCCGTCATCTGTATTGTCGGATTTGTTGATTCTGTTCAATGGGAAAGGTTTTATTGGCTTTATCCTGTCATTATGATTTTTATTTATGTAATAATATATCTATTTGTTTTTCTATAATGCAAATGTACATCATTTTGTTTTTGCTACATTCGTATTGATGTTTAATTTCTACGCTTTTTAAATAAATGTTTCATATTGCAATAATATATCCTTATAATATTATAGATTAAAATATTAAAATCGAATATTATTATAAATTGAAATATTTCCCGATAATTGAGTAAAAGATAAATATTTATTTGGTGTGTTTCTGTTACTGACCTGTCTGGCTATGTGTAATAGCTTACGCACAAAAAATGATATCAATCGGCCTTTTCCTGTAAATGTGATGTAACCGGACAGTTATCTTGCCGAAAGCAACTCTTTGTCCTTATTTAGGAGCAATAGGTAACATTCGAATTGAGAGAGTCAATTTTTTATCTGGAAGAATAAATTTGAGGTCTGGTTTATTGCTCTAGATACAAAGAAAAGAGTGCGCAATATTAAAGGAAAAAAGAAATATTGTTCCTTAATATTGCACACCCTCTTTCAGGTTTGCATGATATGGAGCCGCTTATCAATATGCCTGTTTGTGGACTCCGGAAACGGCACGGCCACTGGGGTCATTCAGGTTTTTGAAACTGGCATCCCAAGCCAGGGCTTCGGCGGTTGAGCATGCTACGCTCGGTACGCTGGGTACCGAGCGGGCTGCCGATTCACTTGGAAAATGTTCCTCGAAAATGCTGCGATAATAGTATTCTTCCTTGTTCTGTGGCGGATTGATCGGAAAGCGTTCGGAAGCATGGGCCATTTGCTCGTCGCTTACAGCAGCAGAGGTCATGGCTTTTAGGGTATCTATCCACGAATATCCCACACCGTCTGAGAATTGCTCTTTCTGTCGCCAGGCAACACTATCGGGAAGAAGTGAGGAAAATGCATCGCGTACCACTTTCTTTTCTATGGTCTGGCCCGGGCACATCTTAACAGCGGGATTGATACGCATGGCTACATCGAGGAAATCCTTGTCGAGAAAAGGTACACGTCCTTCTACTCCCCATGCCGAGAGTGACTTATTGGCACGAAGACAGTCGTACATATAGAGCTTGGAAAGTTTGCGTACGGTTTCTTCGTGGAAAGCCTGTGGGGTGGGGGCTTTATGGAAATAGAGGTAACCTCCGAACACTTCGTCGGCTCCTTCACCGCTAAGTACCATCTTGATTCCCATCGATTTGATGACACGTGCCAGCAGATACATTGGAGTGGAAGCGCGTACGGTAGTAACATCGTATGTCTCAATGTAGTAGATGACGTCGCGAATGGCGTCCAGCCCTTCCTGAATGGTGTAGTTGATCTCATGATGTACGGTTCCGATATGTTCGGCTACCAGACGTGCTTTTTCCAGATCGGGAGCCCCTTTTAAGCCCACGGCAAAGGAATGCAGTTGCGGCCACCAGGCTGCCTGGGTACTGTCTGTCTCTACACGCTTGGCTGCATAGAGTTTGGCCACTGCCGAGATGACGGACGAATCGAGCCCTCCTGATAAAAGTACTCCATAGGGAACATCGCTCATCAGTTGTCGGCGAACGGCATCTTCAAGGGCGGTACGTATGGCTGACACTTGCATCTGATATGCTTCGGGATCGTTGGCTGAAAATGCAGATACGCGTGTTTCATTATTTGCTTTATCACTGTAATTATCTTTGACAGCATCGTATTCGTTCCATTCCCTGTGGTACCACGGACGCATTTCTCCTTCGCGGCTCCAATAATAATGTCCGGGCAAGAATGGTTCGTATTCATCGCACATGCCTTCCAAGGCTTTTAATTCACTGGCGCAATAGACTGTTCCATCCTTGTCTCTGCCAATATAAAGAGGTATGACACCGATAGGATCGCGAGCTATGAGAAACTCATCCCGTTCTTCATCGTAGAGGGCGAAGGCGAAGATACCACTCAGCCGTTCGATGAAGTCTTTTCCGTAACGCCGGTATAGAGCAAGGATGACTTCGCAATCGCTGCCTGTCTGAAATTCATAATCACCTGCGAAGTCGTTCCGGATATCACGATGATTATAGATTTCTCCGTTTACGGCAAGGATTTGTTTTCGGTCGGGTGCGAAGAGCGGCTGTCCTCCACTCTGAGGATCAACAATGGAGAGTCGTTCGTGTGCCAGTATGGCTGATCCGCCACAATAGATTCCGCTCCAGTCGGGACCGCGGTGTCGGATGCGTTTGGCCATGATGAGAGCTTTTTGCCTCAGTTCTGGCGTCTGATGCTTAATATTGAAAATGCAGGCTATTCCACACATACTATTTATGTTTTTATTAAGGACTGGTAATAATCTTATCAAAGTTCTGCAGGTTCATTTATTGCAAGTTGTACTTTTCAGTTGCTGATGAGCAGGGGAGTACCGGTTCTTCTTGCTTTTCGGGTATAAACGGTTGGTTTATCCGGTCAACCTGCCGGTCCTATCAGAATAATGCAGAATGACCCGCAAAACTTCAATAACAAATTTATTTCTCCTTTTCAGATAACATCTGTTCGATATCTTTGGCAGCACGTCTTCCGTCAGCAAGGCATTTTACCACAAGCGAAGCTCCAGTGGCAGCATCGCCGGCTATCACGACATTGGAAGGAAGTTCCGGATGTCTGGGCTTCAGGAACCCCATAGCCAAAAGTACCATATCTGCCTCGATGATCTCTTTTTTGCCGGTAGCCTTCATTACAGGCCGTCCGCTATCCGTGTCTGTAATCCATTCCACTTCTTCCACTTCGACTCCGGTTACACGCCCGTTTCGTCCGATGAATTTGGTCGAGTTCAGGCTCCACCGCCGTGTGCAACCCTCTTCGTGGCTGGAAGTCGTTTTCAGTACGACGGGCCATTGAGGCCAGGGGGTAGCCGGATTATGTCCTACAGGCGGTTTGGGCATGATTTCAATCTGAGTGACACTTACGGCTCCTTGTCGGATACTGGTACCGATACAGTCACTGCCTGTATCTCCGCCGCCGATGACGAGTACCTTCTTGCCACGTGCGTTTACCAGTTGCTCTTTGAAGAATGTTTCTCCGTCCAAAATCCGGTTCTGCTGTGCCAGCATGTCGAGGGCAAAGTAGATGCCTTTCAACTCTGTTCCAGGGATATTCAGGTCACGGGCTTCCGGGGTTCCGGTACACAAGGCATAGGCATCGAATCCTTCCGGAAGTTTTTCCACATCGACCGTTACTCCCATCTCCATGTGGATACCTTCTTTTTTGAGAAGTCTCATGCGCCGGTCGATGATTTCCTTAGGAAGCTTGAAGTTGGGGATACCGTAACGGAGAAGTCCGCCCGGCATCGGATTTTTGTCGAAGATAGTAACTTCAAACCCTTGTGCATTAAGTCTGACAGCCGTACTCAATCCGGCCGGACCGGCACCGATGACTGCAACTCTCTTACCGTTTCTTACCGGTTGCTGAGGTTGAATATAACCTTCGCGGAAGGCAGCTTCGGCTATGGCTGCTTCGTTTTCGCGGATGGTGACTGGGGCATCGAATGAAAGTTTCAATACACATGACTTTTCACACAATGCAGGGCATATTCTGCCAGTAAATTCCGGAAAGTCATTGGTTTGTGATAATATTCTGTATGCCATTTCCCATTTTCCCTGGCTGAGGGCTGCCTGAAATTCCGGATCTTTGTTGCCCAGCGGACACGCCCAATGGCAAAAAGGCACTCCGCAATCCATACATCGGCTGGCCTGGAGCTTACGGTCTCGGCTGTTCAGGGTTTGCTCCACCTGGCTGAAGTCGGTGATTCTGTCTTCTACAGGTCTGTATCCCGCTTCCTGGCGGGGTATATTTAAAAATGCTTTTGAAGTTTCCATGTTGTCATTTATTTAAGCAGTTGTCACTTCATCGGAAGCTAAGAAAACAATATTCGGAAAATGAATACTGCCAGTCTTGTATCTGTAAATCAGACTGATGATAAGAATATAGACTCACACTCTTCCAATCTCTTAACTTCCTCAATAAGTTTAATAGTCTCTCTGCATGTCTGCAATTTTTTGTTGCAGTTTGCGCATCTGTTCTTCCTGCAATACCTTTTTATATTCAATAGGAACTACCTGAATGAACTGACCGGCATAGTGTGTCCAGTCGTCGAGCATGACACGTGCCAGCTTGGAACCGGTATACAGATAATGTTGCCGGATGAGTTCGTGCAACTCTTTTCTGTACGGTGCCTCTTCTATCAGTGAGAGCTCTACCATTTCCATATTACAGAAATAGTCGAAATTTCCCTCCTTGTTCCATACATAAGCCACACCTCCACTCATACCTGCAGCAAAGTTTCGTCCGGTTTTGCCTAAAACGACTACTCGTCCTCCGGTCATGTATTCACAGCAGTGGTCGCCTACACCTTCGACTACAGCGATGGCTCCAGAGTTGCGTACAGCAAATCGTTCGCCTACACATCCGTTGATGTATACTTCTCCGCTGGTTGCACCGTACAACAGGGTGTTTCCGGCAATTGTATTCTTCTCGGCTTCAAAGTTGCTTCGTACGGGAGGCAATACTGCGATACGTCCTCCACTGAGTCCTTTACCCAGATAATCGTTGGCTTCCCCTTCCAACTTGAAGTTGACGCCAGGTACCAGAAAAGCACCGAAACTTTGTCCGGCCGAACCTTTGAACTTCACGTTAAGAGTATGTTCCGGAAGACCTTTGGCTCCGTATTTCTGGGCAATGGCTCCCGACAACATGGCTCCACAAGCACGGTCGGTATTGGCAATGGTATATTCCAAGGAGATTTCTTTTTGGTTCTCCAATGTTTCGGCAGCAGCGTGGAGGATTTCCACGTCTTTTACGCGGCTGATACCGTGTTGCTGGTCGGTGACATGGCGTATCGCTGCTTCGTTTTCCACACGGGTAAGCAATTGCGAGAAGTCGAGCAACGTATGCTTGGGATTCTTGTAATCGCGTTTGCTCCGGATGATAAGATCTGTCCGTCCGATGATGTCATCGAGTCTTTCGGCTCCGATTTCGGCCAGATATTCGCGTACTTCCTGTGCCAGGAAAGTGAAGTAGTTTACCAGATATTCGCTTCGGCCCCTGAAATGTTTACGAAGTTCGGCATCTTGAGTAGCTACTCCTACGGGGCATGTATTCTGATTGCATTTCCGCATCATCACACAACCCAGTACAATCAAGGCGGCAGTGGCAAATCCGTATTCTTCGGCACCAAGCATAGCCATCAATACCACATCACGTCCGGTTTTCAATTGTCCGTCCACTTGCAGGATGACTTGTCCGCGCAGACCGTTCAGTACCAGCGTCTGTTGTGTTTCACTTAATCCAAGTTCGGGTGAAATACCTGCATACCGGATACTTGATGCAGGTGATGCACCTGTACCTCCTTCGGCTCCAGAAATGACTATCAGGTCGGCTTTGGCTTTTGCTACACCGGCAGCAATGGTTCCGACGCCGCTTTCGGCTACCAGTTTGACGCTGATTTTTGCTCGCGGGTTTACATTTTTCAGATCGAAAATCAGTTGGGCCAGATCCTCGATGGAGTAGATGTCGTGATGGGGTGGGGGCGAGATAAGTGAAATGCCCGGAATAGAGTGACGGGTACGTGCTATTACTTCGTCGACTTTGAATCCTGGCAATTGTCCGCCTTCACCCGGCTTTGCTCCCTGAGCCACTTTAATCTGGATTTCATCAGCATTGACCAGGTATTCAGTAGTCACGCCGAAACGTCCGGAAGCTACCTGCTTGATGGCACTTCTGGTTTCATTACCAAACCGTGAACTGTCTTCACCCCCTTCGCCGGTATTGCTACGTCCATGCAGACGGTTCATTGCTATTGCAATGGCTTCATGAGCTTCCTGGCTGATGGCTCCGAACGACATGGCCCCGGTGACAAATCTCCGTACGATGGACTCGACAGGCTCTACACGGTTAATGTCAATGGGATTGCGCCGGAAATCCAGAAAATCGCGTAAGAAGATAGGTTGTTCTTTTTCATCCACCAACTGGGTAAATTCTTTGAATTTCTTGTAACTTCCCGTACGTGTAGCCAGTTGTAGAGTGGCTATGGTTTCAGGGTTCCAGGCATGTTTTTCTCCATCTTTGCGGAACGCATAGATACCGGCATTAGGCAGAAGTTCTTTGCCGGATTTTGTGCTGTCAGCACTTTCGATATCCGGTTTCTCTGTATGAGGATGAGCGGATCTGAATCTGAATTTGACAATTTCTTCCAGGCCGATACCACCTATGCACGATTTCAGTCCGCCGAAATAGGCATTGCTCAACTCCTGACTCAGACCTACAGCTTCGAATATTTTTGCCCCACGATAAGAACGGATGGTGCTGATACCCATCTTGCTCATTATTTTGAACAGACCTTTACATACGGCTTTGATGTAATTCTTCTCGGCTGTGGCATAATCCAATTGAATGTCTTTGTCGGCCACCAGCTGGTCGAGTACAGCGAAAGCCATGTAGGGATTAAGAGCACTGGCTCCGAACCCGAGCAGCAGGGCTGCATGCATCACCTCACGTATTTCTCCACTTTCAACGATAAGGGCTGTCTGTACACGCTTGCCTACCGAAATCAGGTAATGATGTACGGCGCTGACAGCCAACAGTGAAGGAATAGGAGCATGGGTATCGTTCGCTTCACGGTCGGTCAGGACAATATAGTTGACGCCTTCATTTACACTTTCTTCTGCTTGCTTGCACAGCGAGGCAATAGCTTCCTGCAAACCGTTTCTTCCTTTGGAAGTGTCGTAGAGCATAGGAAGCTTTACCGTTTTAAATCCTTTGTAGCGAATGTTGCAAAGCAAATCCAGTTGTGTATTGGTCAGTATGGGGTGATTCAGTCTTACCATCTTGCAATGCTCTGCATCGGGAGTCAGGATATTCATGCCTACAGCTCCGATATATTCGGTGAGCGACATGACCAGTTCTTCGCGGATAGGATCGATAGGCGGGTTGGTGACTTGGGCAAATTGCTGGCGGAAATAGTTGAACAGCAATTGTGGCCGGTCGCTCAATACAGCCAAGGGAGTATCGTTACCCATGGCACTTACAGGTTCTGCACCATTCTCGGCCATAGGCTGAATGATCTTCTCAATATCTTCCCGGGTATATCCAAAAATGTGGAGCATGTCATCATAATGAGGCACGCTATGTGCGACTTTTCTTCCACTTTTCAGTTCGTCCAGCTCAATACGGTTGCTGGCAAGCCATGCACGATAGGGCTTGGCTTCGGCCAGTTGGCGTTTCAGCTCATCATCATAGTAAATCCGTCCTTCTTGTGTGTCAACCAGCAGGATTTTTCCAGGCTGGAGGCGTCCTTTTTCTTTGATGTCACCCGGCTCGAAATCCATTACACCTACCTCACTGGCTACTACCATCGTGTCATTTTGGGTAATGAGGTAACGTGCAGGGCGGAGTCCGTTCCGGTCGAGCATACCGCCGGCATATCTGCCGTCGCTGAAGAGCAGGGCAGCAGGACCGTCCCATGGTTCCATCAAAATGGAATGATATTCGTAAAAAGCCTTCAGGTCTTCACTGATGGGGTTCTTTTCGTTGAAAGATTCGGGTACGAGCATGGCCATGGCATGAGGCAGGCTCATGCCTGACATGACAAGGAACTCCAGAACATTGTCCAGGGAGGCTGAATCGCTCATACCGGGTTGTACGATGGGACGTATCTCGCGTATATTTCCCAATGCAGGGGTAGACAATACCGATTCGCGGGCTTCCATCCAGCTACGGTTTCCTCGGATGGTGTTTATTTCACCGTTATGTGCCAGTAAACGGAAGGGCTGGGCAAGTCCCCATGTCGGAAAGGTGTTGGTACTGAAACGGCTGTGAACCAAAGCAAGACCGCTGGTGAAGTAACTGTTGGTCAGGTCTGGGAAATATCCCCTCAACTGCATGGATGAGAGCATGCCTTTGTAGACAATGTTCTTTGTCGACAGCGAGCATACGTAGAAATCGCTTCGGGTGGGAATATCCGATCGTCTTATGCGGTTTTCTATTCTTTTCCTTATAATATATAGTTTCCTTTCGGCTATCTGGCTGTCGGTGAACCCGGTGATAAAAATTTGTTTAATGTCAGGTTCGGCAGCCAGTGCAGCCTCACCTAAAATTTCAGGGCATGTGGAAACATTCCTCAAATGCATCAATGTGAGTCCTTCTTTTTCAATCTCTTCGATAATGATGCTGAGAATAGCTTCCTGGTCGTTCTTATCTTTGGGAAGAAACAGGATACCAGTTCCATACCGGCCTTTTTCAGGCACAGGAATTCCTTGTAATAAGATAAACTCGTGAGGAATCTGTAACATGATGCCTGCTCCGTCGCCTGTCTTGTTGTCAGCACCTTCAGCACCGCGATGACGCATATTTTCGAGCACTTTCAGAGCCGATTCAACCAATTCGTGGCTTTTGTTTCCGTGGATGTTTACAATCATTCCTACACCACATGCATCGTGTTCGTAAGTCGGATCGTACAATCCTATTTTTTCTTTTGGCTTATTATTAAAAAGTAGGCTATTTTTCATATTTTCAATTTATATTCTTTGTAATACCTATTAAATGTGTCAAATTGTTTGGCAAATATATAATTTTGATTTCAAAAAGATAAATATTGGGTGGTATTATTCTCAGCAAAATTGATAGGGGGACTTAATTGCTTATAATTTGTTAATAATTGCGGGGTGATATATGTATATCATAATAATTATATTGCATTTTGCTTATAAATTGACATTTTTATTCCTTTTAGATAATTTTTTCTGCTGTGACTTTCCAGTCCTGGACTTTTTCGGTGAGGAAGAAAACCCGTAAGAGAGTCTTAATACAGGAAAGTCCTCGATATACAAAAAATGGCCTATTTAAAGTGAGTATTGTTATTCGTTGAAAATGTAATGCATGTTACACCCATGGGAACGTTGTCTGTAATGGTGGAGTACCCCGCAAACAAGGATACATCAAAAATGTATACATTGAATGGAGTTATATACTTTGTAAGCGTTGTCACCCTTCTTGATTTCATCTATCACCTCTTCGCTGAAGTTAAAGTAAAACACACTGTTTAGACCAAGGTCAAAAGCGCATTTGTCCCAATACAATTTGCTTCCGTCCTTCTCATATAATACATTCCGTACTTAATCCTGCGAGAAAGTATACAAATTATCCACGATATTCACATCTGCACGAGTGCTTGCCATCTTATTATCATAAATCACGATGCGACTGTCTCCCGCGACAAGCGTCACCTGCGATGGGGTAATGATTGATCCTCCCTTTCCAGTACGGCTTACAGGAGATAGATCCGGGTTCGTTGTCAATGTGAACTCCGTATTTTGGAATAAATCCACATATTACCCTGTCTGGTTTTTAGGCTTACCTGATTGCCATTTATCTCATGCTTCTCAATCACTCGGACGTCATAGTCGTACTGGCTGGGAAGCACAATTGCCTTTCCATCCTGAATTGTCGGTACATTTCCGTCAGAGTAAGTCACGCTTACCGTGTTGCTCGACTCCTCATAAGTCAATTGTATCCTTTGTACACGATGTAAACAGTCCCATGAAAATGGTCAAGAACAAGAAAAATACAAAATTTTGTTGTCTCATAGTAATAAAATTAAAAATGAAAGTATAACCATATTTTTATATATGCCCTGTAACAAATTGTCATTTCTATATATTTTCCCCAAATATCTCTTTCCCTGTGGGATAAACCCACGCCCATGTATGAGCATTTTCTCTTTTTACAAAATAAGTAAAATATATATATAAAAACAAATGTATATACTGTTTGTATTTTTTACTTCTTTATCTCATTAAATTTTTAAATAAATGATAAGGAATTTGCAATTGATGTACAATTTTCTTGTCCTGAATAAAAATGAATTTGTTTGAAATGTATCTTCCATATATAACATCTTTTGTAAACTTATAGGAAAAGCGTATGCTATATGAATTATGGAACTTGTAATACGTTAATTAATAATATATTATAAGTGCATGCATATTGTTTTGAGTTTCTCAATACGATAAATAGATACTATTATTTTGATGTGATTGAAGATGTCAAGGCTTATCAGAGACAGAACCCCCACAGATTAAAACTGGCTGATATGACTGAGGTTGAGAAAGGACTTCTTCGTAAGGAAATGCTGGAGAAAGGACTACTCGGATGAACATTAAACTTACCACGTATTCTGCTGACCTGAGTAGCGAACTGACTTTGCCGTTTGCTAATCAGGGGGTAAGGGCTGGATTTCCTTTACCGGCTCAGGACTACGTGACTGGCAGTATAGACTTAAACCGGGAATTCATACGCCATCCGGCTACTACCTTTTATGCCCGTGCTTCCGGCGATTTCATGAAGGACTGCGGCATTGATGACGGCGACCTGCTTGTCATCGACAAAGCCCTGGAACCTCAGGACGGTGACATCGTTGTGGTTTTCATCGATGGAGAGTTCACACTGAAGACTGTGTGCTTTGACGATAAGTAGAAGTGTATCTGGCTTGTTCCGGCTAACGAGGAATACTGTTCATGCGAGCGCGTGTTCAATCCGCTGCTCCGTAACAAACCTGTCGTTGTTCTGAATAATAATGACGGCTGTGTCGTGGCCAGAAGCAACGAAGTAAAGGCAATGGGCATCAAGATGGGTACACCTCTCTATCAGATCCGTGAAGTCTTGGAGGCAAACAATGTGGCTGTCTTCAGTTCCAACTACAATCTGTATGGTGATATGAGCCGCCGGGTAAAAAAGATATTTTCAATTCTGCTTAAACGATTTAAACCATGAATCAAAAATAGATTCATGTAGTTTTATATTGTTTCTGTAAAATTCTTTGCTCCAGCCGTTTTTTAGTCCGCAGTCTTTCATATATTCACTCAAAGACTCAAGTCCTATTTCCTTTCTGAGCGAATCGACCTTATCAATATCTTGTAGAGGGACCAAATAATCAACTCCATTCCTGGTTATTCTTTGTGTCCCATAAACTTGTTTTTGTCCTTGATTCATAAGGCTCCTGTCAGTCAGAAAAGCATATTGCCAGCCTTTAGCCGCACCATTTCGGACGGCTTCTTTCAGTATAGGTAAATACTTATTCTGGATTAAAGAATCTTGGGAATGTTGAATACAAAGGAAAAGAGCCTCGTTCGCTTCATATCCAATATCATCGGGAGAAAGCCAATCGTATTGGTCAATGATTTCAGCAACTCTGACAGCATTTCTTCGGTCTATGTCGTCCATTATCCTTCTTATTTTATTTACATTTTGTTTCTTCTTCGAAGCATCAAGCAGTAACAATCGTATGCTTTGATCTTCAATTCTCATCTCTTTTAATTCTTCCTCAATAGAATGTAGTTCTGCATCATACTCTTTTTCATAAGCATCAAGAATTCTGATGTAGGTCTTATTAAACGACATAGTATCTTGCTTATCCAGATAATAATGACAGCTATCAATGATACTTGATAAATTTTGTGCTTCTGATTTATTGCAGAACAACAAAAGCAAACAGATATAAAAAAAGTCCTTTAACATACTTCAAAAAACTAGACATAAAACACCTAACTTAGGCTATTTTTGTTTATCAAGCGCAAAGCTACATATATCCTGACACTTATTCAATACTCTGTAGGGTAGTTTTGATTATTGATGATTATAGTTTGCTATACTATTAATATCTTTGCAGTAGAATATTTATGATAGCCCTTGTCGATTGCAATAACTTCTACTGTTCATGCGAGCGCGTGTTTAATCTGTTGCTCCGTGACAAACCTGTCGTTGTTCTGAGTAACAATGACGGTTGTGTCGTGGCCAGAAGCAACGAAGTAAAGGCAATGGGCATCAAGATGTGTACACCTTTCTATCAGATCCGTGACATCTTAGAGGCAAACAATGTGGCTGTGCTCTAGTTTCCTACGGCCATAAGATTGTAAAGACCATCGGAAAGGGTACCGACATCCAGGTTACAATGGGCATTGCGCCGACAAAGACTCTGGGAACTTATTATACTAAATTCAATACAAGTATAAAGGTGGAAACTATCTGCTTTGGCTTGATGAGATTGGGTATGCGGAGGGTTCAGATTATATAATAGCTGTAATAAGAATATTAAAGACATTATAAATCTTATATATTAATGCAACATTTGATTTACATATAACCCGTTGAGTGGAAATCTTTGGATTCTGGTCATTCTTAGTATACATTATTATCACTTATATTAACTTACAGATTAAAATGGCTATATGGCAAGTAATATTGAATTTATAGAATTTATCAGTTCCCAGCTTGAAGACTTGGGCTATGTACGTTGCCGGAAGATGTTTGGTGATTATATGATTTATCTCGATGAAAAACCGATAATTCTGGTTTGCGACAATATAGCATATATAAAGAGACTCCCTGAACTCTCTGATTTGATGTCTGATGCTGAAAGCGGAATCCCTTATGAAGGGGCAAAGGAACATTACATCCAGGATGTCGAGCATAAGACAATCTTACAGGAAGTAGTGAGTAGATTATGGAAATACCTGCCATATCCCTCTCAAAAGCAATCTTCAAACGCATTAAAGAAAACAGTACATCCTTTTCGTAAGCTCCCTAATGTAGGAGTACAAACTGAGCGGGATTTACTAGCTATGGGATGGATATACTTCAATCGACTCTCTTAAAGGAGTGAAGGCAGATGATTTATATCAGAAAGAGTGTAATCTACGGGGCTGTTCTATAGACCGTTGTCAACTTTATCTATATCGTGCGCTGGAATATTATATTAACTCTGAGAATCCGGATATAGAAAAGTGTAAATGGTGGTATTGGAAAGATGATTATTTTTATCCTTCGCCATGTGGAGCAAGATGTGTAAACTGTAAGTCTTTTCCAAAAGAATGTAAAGGATGCAGAAATATTAAAGGTAAGGTGTTTTGGATTCAGTATACAGGTGATACAGTATGTCCTATATGGAAATGCTGCAGTGAACATAAGCGGAAAAATTGTGGAAACTGTCCGGATTTACCATGTGTCCGCTTCATGAAAGACCCTACAATATCAGATGAGGAAAATGAAGCCAATTTGAAAAAGATGATTGATAATCTTTCTGAATTTGTTAAATGACAGTTTATTTACCGATAGTATCTCCGTATATATAAAAAATGAATATGAAAGCAAAGATTCTTTCTTGATAATTTTCTATTTCATTGTATAACATTAAATTATAACCGAACATTTGATTCTATAACTAAATGAATGATTTATGAAAACCGAAAGACTTATACTTCGTCCGTGGACAGAAGAAGATGCTGCATCTCTCTACAAATATGCACAAGATCCGAAAATAGGACCGATAGCAGGATGGCCACCACATACGTCTGTTGAAAACAGCAGGGAGGTAATAAGGGATATACTTTCTGCTCCGGAAACTTATGCTGTAGTTTTAAAAGAGACCAATGAACCTATTGGTAGTGTAGGCATCATGTTCGGTGACGGAGTGCACAGTGCAGACATGCAGGAGGGTGATGCCGAAATTGGTTATTGGATTGGTGTCCCTTACTGGGGACAAGGGCTGATACCGGAAGCAGTTGAGTGTCTGCTCTTACGTTGTTTTTATGAACTGAATATCAAAAGAGTATGGTGCGGATATTATGACGGAAATATTAAGTCCCGCAGAGTAATGGACAAATGCGGTTTCCGTTTTCATCATACGGAAAAAGGAAAGACCTCTCCTTTAGGAGATATCCGTACGGAGCATTTTACTTTGCTGACCAAAGAGGATTGGGAGAAACGGCAAGACAAATATAAAGATGTCCCATGATAAGCACAACGATAAAATCATTTATACAGGCTGATTTAGCATCAGTCTGGCATTCAGTCACTTCACTTTATGACTATTCATGGCGAAGTGATATAAAAGATATAGAAGTTTCTGATGAGCGTCATTTCAAGGAGATAAGTAATGAAGGCTATGTAACCTGTTTTACTATTACCGTGTTAAAGCCTTTCTTGAAATATTCATTCCTTATGGATAATGAGAACTTTTCCGGGGAGTGGACAGGACATTTCAGGCAGATTGAAAATGGGACAGAAATAATTTTTACAGAGGCAATAAAACTGAAAAAATGGTGGTTATATCCTTTTGCATGGTTTTATTTGAGAATACAGCAGAAACGGTATATAGCAGACCTGAAAAGAAAATGTGAACAATGAACGAATCAACCAATTATATTATACGTCCTTTGCAAGCTGGTGAACACCATTTGCTAAGAAATTTTCTTTACGAAGCTATCTATATTCCCGAAGGTGTAGAGCCGCCATCGAAAGATGTTGTTGAATTGCCGGAATTGAAAGTTTATATTGAAAATTTCGGTAAGAAAAAAGATGATTATTGTCTGGTTGCCGAAACTGGCGGTAAGGTTGTAGGAGCTGCATGGGTACGCATCATGAATGATTACGGCCATGTAAATGATGAAACTCCTTCTCTTTCCATATCCTTGTACAAGGAATACAGGAACAAAGGTATTGGTAGCCGTTTAATGCAGGAGATAATTAAATTGCTTGTCAGTAAAGGCTATAAACATGTTTCGCTCTCCGTACAGAAGGCAAATTATGCAGTCCATATGTACCTTAAACTTGGGTTTAAAATAATAAAGGAAACAGACGAGGAATTTATTATGGTAAAGGAACTTAATGAGGAAAAGAATAATTTCCAACGTCTCATGTCATGAGAATACTGTAACCGGTTAGACAAAGAAGTCTTGGACATGATTATAAAAACAAAGGGATTTCTATCAATGATCAGTGACGTAAATGTTCCTGATAAGGATACAGGCAAGGGTGTGCTGTAGTTGCTTATCATCTGGAATAAATCTGTAGGCTATAATGGTCGCAGTCTGAAAAATGCACCGCATCACTCATACAGTTGGGCTTGTTACGATGTCTGGTCTTTTTATCCTCAATCATATATTTTCCTGTTGCAATGTAAATTCCTTGCAAAATCATTAGCCATACAATAAATCTCTGTAACTTTAGACTCTGGAAACATAGCGGTAATCGTTTAAATATTATTATTCAGCACTAAAAATTTAATACTTTTATTGCTATATTGTTAATTATCAGTGAAATATATTTATTCTTATTTCGAACTCACGTTAGATTAAATAAAATAGGGAGAATCTTGCGGTAACTGACCGTCGGATTCTCCCTTCAAAATTTCTTTATTGTATTACTTAGCTTGGCAGATACAATTGAAGAAAGTATTATTTATTTTATCTTGAATAGTCCATTATCACTATCATAGTTTTCTATATTCTGCCGCACAGATTTTTTCTTTTTGCCGACACCAAAATTCCACGAGACGTTTAATGCAAACGCATGATCCTTTCGTTTTATATGGTAATCTGTCTTATGATAAACTATACTGCCAGGTATGGTTTCGTTTAAATATTTGTCTTTTATGAATGGGAAAAAACATTGAAGGTTTATATTAAAACTTTTGTATGTATATCCGAAGTTAACATACGAGACTTTCTCTATCCCAGTTTTATAAAGTCCTGATAAAAATGTACCGCCAAATTTTTGGTAAAGATCAAATGAGAAATTCTTATATTGGGCAGAAAGGTATAATGAAACAGGATATGACCAATAATTAAATTCTTGGATCTCTTTTGAAGGTTGAAAAATTTGTTGATTGGCTCCTATACTTCCACCGATACGGAGAAATTCCCATGGTGTGTAATTTAGATTGATTTCAACACCTCTCCGTATGTCTTTTTCAGCGTTACCTGTTTGAAACAGTATGCAATCATCGCCATATTGATATGAATCGAATAGACTATTACTGGTATAATCATAAAATAAATTTGCCGATAAAGAAAACTTTTTCAAGTACAAGTCATAACTTAAATTCAATGACTGCAGGTGAGAGTTTTCCAAGTTTTTATTACCTGTCTGATAGAAATTGTTCATTATCAAGATTCTTGCATCAGACATTTGTAGCATGTCTGGCATTTGTGTACTGGAATTATATGTAATACGTATGCTATTTGCATCATTGATGTTATATCCAGCCATAATCAGTGGAGTAAATGTCAAATTATGAAATCCGTTTCCTTCAGATTGCATATCATAATTGGCCTCTAAACTGACACGGTACATGAATGATTTTAGTTTTCCGCTTATCTCACTATAAGCATAATGCTTTTGTGTATTTATATTCTGTTTCTGCAACTCTTCAGACATTGAGTTTTTTAGTTTATTTGCTAGAAAATTAAAATGTCCTCGATATCCAAAGGACAAATTTGCGCTTGTAAATCCATGCTCATATACAAACTCTCCGATAAGTGTTTTCTTTTGATTATTTATGGACATTTTATCATCAAAACCGGTACTGCCACTTTCCATCGAATGTGTCTTTTGTTCATTGTCGAAATAGCTACCTACAACATTAAATGATATCGAATTATTTTGGGGGAGTATTTTTGAATAATATACATCCAATGTCGGAACTAATGTTTTCTTGTAATCGTTTAATGTACCAGTACGTTCTTCCTGAAATTCGTTCTGCTTAAACAGAATATTCTTATTGGCATCCAGCTTTTCATCAGAAGTATTTACAAGTGCTTTTATTTGGAAATCATAATTGTCTTCTTTACTGATAGAATAGGTAAGTCCGATATTATGTTGATGACCCCATGACTGACTTTCACGAATATAATCATAGATATATTGATCATCGTTAATTGCATAATTATAGTAGCCTGATTCCAGGTCTTTTATATCACGTTTCATATTGATATGTGTGCCATAATTAAGCGTGAGTTTATTATCTCCTTTGATATAGGACAAAGCAATAGAAGCATTGGAAAACATCTGTCCCAACGTTCCATATATATTACCATTCCATCCAGTATCCAAAGGTTTTGTTCTGACGTTGACTACATTTTCCGCATCGTTAATATACCGCATAGGAGGTACATCATAAATCTCTACATTCTTAATCTTATCTGCAGGTATCAGTTTTAAGTCATCATCAGTCGCCTTTATTCCATTTATTAAAATCAGGATGTTTTTACCGTTTATAGTTGATAAAGTGTTACTCGTCCTATCTATATGAAGGTTTGGCAAAGTTGCAATAAGCCCGCGTCCATTTTCAGCCTTTTCAATTTGAGTATCAGAGAAAGTATATGATGTTTTATCTATGCTACGGATACTTCTTTTCCCTTCAACCACCACTTCTTCTATTAATTGTGTATCAGCTTCAAGAATGACATTCCGTACCACATCTTTGTCTATAGTGACAGGAATAGACTTTGTCTTGTATCCTATATATGAGATCTGTAATATATAATCTCCAGATTCAACGCTTTGAAAAGAATAATTTCCTAACAAATCAGAAGCACTGCCTTTTTCAATGTTCACAGTGTCACTTAAATGGTATAGTGCTATATTGGCAAATGGAATACTCTCTTTTTGTTCATCAATTATTTTACCTTTAAGATTAAAACTCTGACTATACGCCGGTATTGATAAACATATGGCAATTAATAAATTGAAAATTCTCATATTGCTAAAAAATATACTTTATATGATGAAACTGATATTTCCTGCAGCTTCGTGATTGAACTCTTATGCAGTTACTGTTCTGTTCTTTTTGCCCTTCAAGAAAATAGAAGAATTTCTCTGCTTCCTTTTCCGTTTAAGGATAAGGAAGAGCATTACAACAATTATTCCAAATAAAGACAACTTAGGCTGTAATGTCTGAAAAACAGTCCATTACAGCCTAAATCAAATATTATCCTTTATTGCTTATGCTTCCTCAATAGCAGCCTGCGCCGCAGCCAGACGTGCGATAGGCACGCGGAACGGAGAGCAAGATACATAATTCAGACCCACTCTGTGGCAGAATTTTACAGATGAAGGTTCACCACCGTGTTCACCACAGATACCGCATTTCAGATCCGGACGTACCGAGCGGCCCTTCTCAACAGCCATTTCAACCAACTGACCTACACCGTTCTGATCCAATACCTGGAACGGATCGACCTTCAGGATCTTCTTTTCCAGATATACCGGCAAGAACGAAGCGATATCATCACGAGAATAACCGAATGTCATCTGAGTAAGGTCATTAGTACCGAATGAGAAATATTCAGCATGTGAAGCAATGCGGTTGGCAGTCAGTGCGGCACGCGGAATTTCAATCATTGTACCCACCTTAAAGTCAACGCTTTCACCTTCTTCCTCAAACAAAGCCTTGGCAGTGTTGCGGATAACCTTTTCCTGAGCCTCGAATTCATACAGGATACCGATCAGCGGAACCATGATTTCAGGATGCGGATCATATCCTTCTTTCTTCAGTTCAACGGCAGCTCCCAGGATTGCACGTGTCTGCATTTCAGTAATTTCCGGATAAGTATTACCCAGACGGCAACCACGGTGTCCCAGCATCGGGTTATGTTCGCACAGGCTTTCTACACGCTGACGGATATAGTCTACCGTTACTCCCATAGCCTCTGCCATTTCTTCCTGACCCTTCAGATCGTGCGGAACAAATTCATGCAAAGGAGGATCGAGCAGACGTACATTGACCGGACATCCGTCCATTGCCTTGAAGATACCCTTGAAGTCAGCTTTCTGATAGGGGAGAAGCTTGTCGAGCGCACGCTTTCTGCCTTCTACATCCGGTGCCAGAATCATCTCACGCATAGCAATAATCTTCTGGTTGTCGAAGAACATGTGTTCTGTACGGCACAGACCGATACCTGTAGCACCGAACTTGCGGGCCACTTCCGCATCGTGTGGAGTATCCGCATTCGTACGTACTTTCAGACGTGTATATTTGTTGCAGAGATCCATCAGTTTGGCAAAATCACCAGACAGTTCAGCTGCACGGGTAGGCACTTCGCCCTGATAAACTTCACCTGTACTACCGTTCAGTGAGATATAATCACCTTCCTTCAATACTACGCCATCGATTTCAATCTGACGGTTCTTGTAGTCCACGCAGATGGCACCGGCTCCTGATACACAGCATTTACCCATACCTCTTGCTACTACGGCAGCGTGTGAAGTCATACCGCCACGGGCTGTCAGGATACCTTCGGCAGCAGTCATACCTGCCAGGTCTTCCGGAGAAGTTTCCAGACGTACCAGCACTACGCGATGTCCGTTGGCTCTCCACTGTGCAGCATCTTCAGCGAAGAATACAATCTGTCCGCAAGCAGCACCCGGAGAAGCCGGCAAACCGCGGGTCAGCACTTTTGCCTTACGCAATGCATCCTTGTCGAATACAGGGTGCAGCAGTTCATCCAGTTTGTTCGGTTCGCAGCGCTTGATGGCAGTCTTTTCGTCAATCAGTCCTTCCTGCAACATTTCCATTGCGATACGGACCATGGCAGCTCCCGTACGTTTTCCGTTTCGGGTCTGCAGGAACCACAATTTACCTTCCTGTACGGTAAATTCCATATCCTGCATATCGTGATAGTGATTTTCCAGTTTTGTCTGAAGTGCATCCAGTTCCTTGTAGATTTCCGGCATTGCTTCTTCCATAGAAGGATATTTTCCGGCACGTTCTTCTTCTGAAATACCCTGCAGGGCAGCCCAGCGCAAAGAACCTTCTTTAGTAATCTGCTGCGGAGTGCGGATACCTGCTACTACGTCTTCACCCTGTGCGTTGATCAGGTATTCACCGTTGAAGAGATTTTCACCTGTTGCCGCATCACGAGAGAAGCAAACACCTGTAGCTGAAGTATTTCCCATGTTACCGAATACCATGGCCTGTACGTTGACTGCAGTACCCCATTCAGCAGGGATACCTTCCATCTTACGGTAAAGGATGGCACGCTCGTTCATCCATGAATCAAATACGGCGCAGATGGCACCCCACAACTGTTCGTAAGCGCAAGTCGGGAATTCTTTTCCAGTCTGGGCTTTAACGGCAGCCTTGAAGCGTACTACCAGTTCTTTCAGGTCGTCAACTTCCAGTTCGTTGTCGAGCTTGACACCTTTATTTTTCTTTACGTCTTCGATGATGGCTTCAAACGGATCGATATCTTCCTTGTTGGTCGGTTTCATGCCCAGTACCACGTCACCGTACATCTGTACGAAACGGCGGTAAGAGTCCCATGCAAAACGTTCGTTGCCAGTCTTGCGGGCCAGTCCGGCTACCACTTCATCGTTCAGACCCAGGTTCAGGATGGTATCCATCATACCCGGCATGGAAGCTCTGGCACCTGAACGTACAGAAACCAGCAGCGGATTTTCCACATCACCGAACTTAGAGTTCATCAATGCTTCTACTCCCTTGATGGCCTTTTCTACGTCATCTTTCAACAAAGCGACAACCTTGTCTTTTCCTTCTTCGAAATATTCGTTACAAACGTCTGTGGTTATTGTGAATCCTGGAGGTACCGGTACGCCGATTAAGTTCATTTCCGCCAAGTTGGCACCTTTTCCTCCAAGCAGGTTTCTCATATCTGCCTTACCTTCTGCTTTACCGTTTCCGAAGGTATAAACTCTTTTCTTTTCCATTGTCTTATAAGGTTAATTATGTTTTTCAATTCAGTATTTGCACTGTAAAACGCACTGCAAATTGTTAAGGTTAAGTCTTTGTTTCAACTTTAACGGTGGCAAAACTATATATATTTTGCAAATAAACAAATCAAAAAAAGGTATTCTACAACATATTTTGCAACATCGACATTGCAAAATCAAGTTATTTGAAAATAATGGCAGAATGTCGAGAATATTTTATAAATTTGTACCCAAATTCGATTTATACAAAACGGACGTGGCAAGAAAGAAAAAAGAACTTCCATTATTGGAAAAAGTAACAATAACTGACGTAGCGGCCGAAGGCAAAGCCTTGGCTAAAGTCAACGACCTGGTAATTTTTGTACCTTATGTAGTACCGGGTGATGTGGTGGATTTACAGATCAAACGCAAGAAAAATCATTATGCGGAAGCTGTAGCGGTAAAAATTCATGAAAAGTCGCCCATGCGTACCGAACCATTCTGTCAGCATTATGGGGTATGCGGCGGATGCAAGTGGCAGTGTCTCTCTTATGAAGACCAGATCCGTTACAAGCAGAAACAGGTATATGATAACCTGACCCGTATCGGAAAGGTGGAGCTGCCGGAATTCATGCCGATTCTGGGCTCGGAAAAGACCCGGTTTTACCGTAACAAACTGGAGTTTACTTTTTCCAACAAGCGCTGGCTGACTGAAGAGGAGGTGAAGCAGGATGTGAAGTACGACCAGATGAATGCCGTGGGCTTCCATATCCCGGGAGCTTTCGACAAGGTGCTGGCTATCGAGAAATGCTGGCTGCAGGATGATATCTCTAACCAGATACGTAATGCCATCAGAGACTATGCATATGCTCATCATTATGAGTTTTTCGATCTCCGTTCGCAGGAGGGTATGCTGCGCAATATGATGGTACGTACTTCTTCGACAGGTGAACTGATGGTGCTGCTGCAGTGCAAGATTACGGAAGATGCCCAGCTGGCCAAGATGAAGGAACTGTTGCAGTACGTGGCCGATCAGTTCCCGCAGATTACTTCGCTGCTGTATGTCATCAATAACAAGTGCAACGATACGATCGGTGACCTCGAGGTAGAGGTCTTCAAGGGCAATGACCACATTTTTGAGGAAATGGAGGGACTGCGCTTTAAGGTGGGACCGAAGTCGTTCTACCAGACCAATTCGGAACAGGCTTATAATTTATATAAGGTGGCTCGTGAATTTGCCGGACTTACCGGAAACGAGCTGGTATACGACCTGTATACCGGAACGGGTACCATTGCCAACTTTGTTTCACGCCGTGCCAAGAAGGTAATCGGTATTGAATACGTGCCCGAGGCCATCGAAGATGCTAAAGTCAACTCGGCCATCAACGGTATCGAAAATACCCTGTTCTACGCCGGTGACATGAAGGATATCCTGACTCAGGATTTCATCAACGAACACGGACGTCCGGATGTAATCATTACGGACCCTCCTCGTGCCGGTATGCACAATGATGTGATCGACGTGATTCTGTTTGCCGAGCCGAAACGCATCGTGTACGTAAGCTGTAACCCGGCTACACAGGCGCGCGACCTGCAGCTGCTGGATGCGAAGTACAAGGTGACAGCCGTACAGCCGGTCGACATGTTCCCGCACACTCATCACGTAGAGAATGTGGTATTGCTGGAGAAAAGATAAGAAACGGAAGAATTAGAAGAATTATACATTATACATCTCAATCGACATGGTGAGACAAAATTCAAGAAATTCAAGAGGAGCAGGATGCCCGGTTGCCCGTGCTGCGGTGAAGTATACGGAGTACCAGGTGAATGAGCCGGATGAGCTGATGGCTTTTCTGATGAAGAAAATGGCCGGAATCAGCCGTACGCGTGCGAAGGCACTGCTGGTCAACCGGGTGGTACTGGTGGACCATAATATCCAGACGCAGTACAATTTTCCGTTGAAACCGGGAATGAAAGTACAGGTCAGTAAAGAAAAGAACAAGCATGAGTTCCGTCATCCGATGCTGAAGATTCTGTATGAGGATGCCTATCTCATTGTGGTGGAAAAGAAGGAAGGATTGCTGTCTGTGGCTACGGAGCATCAGAAGGAGCGTACGGCGCAGCATATCCTGAACGAATATGTCAAGAGACAGCACCGTAACAACCGGATTTATGTGGTGCACCGCCTGGACCGTGAGACTTCCGGTATCATGATGTATGCCAAGGACGAGAAAACGCAGCATACGTTGCGCGACAACTGGCATGACATCGTGCGCGACCGCCGTTATGTGGCTGTTGTGATGGGAGAGATGGAGAAGGATCAGGGCAGGGTACAGTCCTGGCTGACCGACCGGAAGCTGTATGTAAGTTCTTCTCCGGTAGACGACGGAGGAAAGTTGTCGATTACGCATTATGCGACCATCAAGCGTGCCAACGGTTTCTCGCTGATTGAACTGCAGCTTGAAACGGGCCGGAAGAACCAGATCCGTGTGCACATGCAGTCGCTCGGACATCCGCTGGTGGGAGATGAACGCTACGGATGCGAGATCAATCCGCTGGGACGACTGGCGCTGCACGCATTCAAGCTCTGTTTCTATCATCCGGTAACTGGAGAATGGATGGAGTTTGAGACACCGTATCCTGCGTCTTTCAAGACATTGATGTTGAGAAAATAAGATTTCGGAAACGTAATAACGTGAATCAGAGACAAGGAAGCATCTCAGTAGGAAGCCGTTGGTTTCGTATCGGAAATGCTTCCTTGTTTTTTGCAAGCAACAGGTTTTCAGTATAAAACGCAATAACGATGATAAAAAATATTGTCTTTGATTTTGGAGGAGTCATTGCTCCGCTTAGCCGTGAACAGGCAGTGAAAGCCTTCGAACGGATTGGACTGGCAGATGCCAATGAGCGTCTCGACCAGTGTCACCAGCAGGGAATTTTTCAGGACCTGGAAGAGGGGAGACTGACTGAAGGGGAGTTCCACAAAAAACTGGAAGAGTTGTGCCACCGCAGTCTGACCGAAGAGGAGATTCAGTCGGCCTGGATGGGATTTTTCGTAGGGGTGAATCCGGAGTGGCTGAGAGAACTGACTGCATTGAAAGAGAGAGGGTTCCGCCTACTTCTGCTGAGCAATACGAACCCGTATGTGATGCGCTGGGCTTGCTGTCCTTCGCTTTCGTCCGACGGCAAGGGACTGACCGACTATTTCGATAAACTCTATCTTTCTTACCAGATTGGCTATACCAAACCGGATGCCCGTATTTTCGAGTACCTGCTTGCCGATTCGGGTATTTTGCCGCAGGAAACTCTCTTCATTGACGACGGTAAGGCGAATGCGGAAATGGGAAAGAAACTGGGTATGCTTACGTTGAATCCTCGGAACGGGGAAGACTGGAGAAAAGAATTAAATGCGTTGTTGAACGCACAATGATGGAATCGGGAAAAGCCCGCGGCCTTTTTGAAAAAGATGGCGGTCTTTTCCCAAAAAGCTCGCCATCTTTTCCTTGAAACATAATGAAGGATTTGCAGACGGAACGTGAAATATTATAATTTATTTCAGTGTCTGTTTGCATATTTCCGATGAATTGCGTATCTTTGCACCGCTTTTGAAAAGAAGAGCAAATGATTCGGGGTGTAGCGCAGTCCGGTTAGCGCACCTGCTTTGGGAGCAGGGGGTCCCAGGTTCGAATCCTGGTACCCCGACAGTAAAAGATGGGCAATCCAGATTATATTGGGTTGCCCATCTTTTTATTTGGGCTGTCTTTTGAAAGAATGGCAAGAATCGGTCGGGTTTTTAGTATGTGGGGGAATCCATAAGCGAAGACAGTAGGGGAGCGGCCTTCCGGGATGGCGGGAAGGCCGACTGAGAATGCTCCGATAGGAGGTTATACGGCATCGGAATGGCGCATAAGCTTCTGATAATTAGACACATATCAGGGAGAAGAATAACGTGGCTTTGCATGGCTTAAAAATCAGACAGATGCCTGACAGGCAATACAGTAAAAAAACTCTTATACATATAAATATGAAAAATATCAGTAGAAATGCGATTATTGGCTATCCGGCAGGAATCATTACCGGTATAACCTATGGATTGAATCCCTTGTTTGGGGTTCCTTTAATGCAGGATGGTGCAGCGATTGAATCCATATTGTTTTTCCGCTATTCCATTGCTGTCTTGTTCTTGGGACTCTTCTTATTATTGAGCAGACAAAGTTTCAGAATTTCGTGGAAGCAGGCGGGGGTATTGCTGGTTCTGGGCTTGCTCTATACGGCAAGCAGTGCATTCCTGTTCGAGGCTTACCACTATATTGCTTCCGGGCTGGCTACCACACTCGTTTTTCTATATCCGGTTCTGGTAGCCATCATCATGGTTTTTCTCAGGGTCGTTCCTTCCTGGCCGGTATGGCTTTCTATTTTCCTGACTTTCGTGGGAGTGGTCATCATGACTCAAAGTGATTCTTCGCAGACTGTCGATCCGATCGGGGTGATTCTTTCCCTGGCTTCGGCCTTGGTTTATGCGTTGTTCATTGTCATCATCAACCGTAGCAAAATCATCAGCAACATATCCAACAGTCTGCTGACGTTTTATGCGCTGATGGTGGGAGCCATTGTCTTTCTGACGAAGATAAATTTTTCAGGAATCAATATAACTGACGGATTGACAGGCGATTGGGCATGGCTGAACCTGGTCGGACTGGCGGTTCTTCCAACGGTAGTTTCCACGGCTACACTGGCAGTTGCTACCCGTAACATCGGAGCTACGAAGGCTTCTGTACTGGGGGTTTTCGAACCGGTAACGGCCATCCTGATTGGAACCATTGTGTTTGGAGAACCACTTACGACGAATATTATTGTAGGCATTCTGCTTTCGGTAGTTGCCATTGTCTTTATGATTCTGAAAACAAAAAGATGATTTTATTACTCAACGGCAGGTATCATACGGAATCCGGTGATACCTGCCGTTTTTTTATGCCTGATTGTCTGGATGGATATCTTAGTAATTATGCCTCAGTCTTATTTAGGATATCCCAATCTTATGATATCGTATTCCCTGAAAGAATCCCTCCTTTTATAATATAATCCGTATTATGTTTAATTAGATTTTGGGAATTCTCTCTCCTTCTTCAACGCACAGCTGTCCTGGGTGTTTTAATGGTATTATTTTTTCATTGACCTTCCCGCGGACGCTAAGGTTTCCCTATTTTTCTCCTAAAATCAGAATGCGTGAGATTTTAATTTTTGAAACAAAATGTGTATTCGGCCGTGAATTTTAAATTCTCGCACCGTTGCGTAATTCTGCATTCAATGCCATTCGCATCAAATTTTCCGGAATCTTTACTTGTCTGTTTGCATTTGTCAGGGAATCTCGAAATGAGCAGATATAAAAAAAGAATCCTGAGACGATGAAAATTTCCGTCCCAGGATTCTTTTTTATCTATGATTTATATTCTACTTGGAATATCTCCGAATATCTTATCGAGTCAATTCTTTTTCCAAAGCATCGTATTCAGCCTTGTTCAGTTTCCAGTAGATATTCAGCAAGTACTGACCCCACAACTGTCTGTTGTCCGGTTTCAGTTCTTTAGCCTTTTCGTAGTTAGGTCTTGCCTTTTCGTACAATTCCTTAATCTTAGCTTCGTTTGCAGTGTACTTAGGATCGTCCATTGGCAAAGTACCGTTTTCTTCAACGATTACCTGAGCCGGGAAGAAATAGCAGTCACCGATCTTAGAATATGCTTCAGCTACGAAATCGCTGTTCTTTGCAATGATTGCGTTGAATGTAGCGATAGCATCGTCATAAGCTTTCTTTTCGTACTGCAGTACACCTTTTACATACAGGAAGTACGGAGTTTCATTCTTAGCCAAAACAGCGTCGATTTCAGTCAGACCTTCATCGATCTTGCCTTTCTGGATATAGTAGTCCATCAGGTTACCGATGAAGTATTCCTGTGACGGGAATCTTTCAGTACCTTCCTTGATAGCAGCCAGCCACTGTACAGAGTCTGTGTTTTCACCCTTACCGTAAGCTTCAGCCAGGCACATCAATGCTCTGTAACCTTCTTCTTTGTGCTGTTTACCCAAAGTTGCATATTTGATAACTGCAGCCTTGTCATTCAATGAGTTGGCAGCCAATGATGCATAACATGCAATCAGCGGAGTCAGTGTGTCGTTCTTTACGCTTTCTTCGTCAGTGAATACAGGATGATTAGCTGCATCTACATACATTCCGAAGAACTGCAGAGCCTTCGCATAGTTACCAGCGTTGTAAGCATCAGATCCACCGTTAGTCAGGTTCGGACGAACGCTAGCCAATGTCTTACCCAGTTTCTTTCTCAGTTTTGCCTTCTTCAGTTCGCCGCTCTGTACCTTAGCCTGTTCTACTTCATCACATTTGAGGTAGTATTCGAACATTTTTACCAAGCTGTTATACAATTTAGCTGTATCAGCCTGTCCGCCCGGCAAATAAAGTTTCATATTTTCTTCGTCATAGATTGACTTCTGAAAATCTCCGGCCAGTTTCCATGTTTCAGGATCGTTGGCTGTAGAAGGATCAACCAAAGCCGGTTCGATGATCTGAGCGGCTTTCACAGGATCACTCTTTGCTGATTTAGCTTCCTTTACTACGCTTTCCTGTGCAGAGATTGCACATGCGCTCAGTATCAAAGCTGTAGATAATAATACTTTTTTCATAATGGTTTAAATTTAGTAATACAAATATTCAATCTAGTTTTTGGTCTCTTCATCATTGTCAGATGCCGGGGCCTGTGAATCGGTATTGACCTCTCCTACTGCCGGTGCTTCGTTGTTTTCTGCAACTGTTTCACCTTCTGCCAGTGCTTCTTCTTCCTCTGCTTCAGAAGTTACCTTGCAGACAGAACCGATCTGGTCATTCCGTTTTTCCAGGTCAATCAGCCGGACTCCCTGAGTAGCACGTCCCATAATCCGGACATCTGCCACTTTCAGACGAATCGTAATACCCGACTTGTTGATGATCATCAGGTCGTTGGCATCCGTTACCGACTTGATAGCCACCAGATTACCCGTCTTCTCAGTGATGCTCAATGTCTTCACACCCTTACCTCCACGGTTGGTCTTGCGGTAGTCTTCGATGTCCGAACGTTTTCCGTATCCGTTTTCTGAAACCACCATGATGGTCTCTTCCAATGGATTCTTGATGCAAATCATACCGATTACTTCATCGTTGCCGTCTTCGTCGAGCGTAATACCCCTTACACCGGTTGCGGTACGTCCCATTTCGCGGACAGCACTTTCGTGGAAGCGGATGGCACGGCCGTTACGGTTGGCAATCACGATTTCGTTGTTTCCGTTGGTCATTCTCACCTCAATCACGCGGTCGTCCTCACGGATAGTAATGGCGTTCACACCGTTTTGGCGCGGACGTGAATACTGTTCGAGCAATGTCTTCTTGATGACACCGTTCTTGGTACAGAACAATACATAATGGCTGTTGATGAATGCCGTATCGTTCAGGTTCTTGACACGCAGATAAGCCGTAACCACATCGTCAGAGTCAATGTTCAGCAAGTTCTGGATGGCTCTGCCCTTTGAAGTCTTGTTGCCTTCCGGTATCTCGTACACTTTCAGCCAGTAGCACTTACCTTTCTGTGTAAAGAACATCATGGTATTGTGCATGGTGGCCGGGTAGATATGTTCGATAAAGTCTTCGTCACGGGTTTCGCTTCCCTTCGAACCGACACCTCCCCTGTTCTGTGCGCGGAATTCCGACAACGGAGTACGCTTGATGTATCCCAGGTGAGAGATGGTGATGACCATTTCATCGTCAGCATAGAAGTCTTCCGGATTGAATTCTTCCGATGCATACACGATTTCAGAACGGCGCGGATCACCGTATTTTTCTTTTACTTCAATCAGTTCGTCCTTGATTACCTTCTTACAGAGTTCGTCGTTGGTCAGGATTTCTTCGAAGTAAGCAATCTGCTTCATCAGTTCCTCGTATTCGGCGTGCAACTGATCCTGCATCAGTCCTGTCAGCTGGCGGAGACGCATTTCAACGATGGCTCTTGCCTGAACTTCTGAAAGTTGGAAACGCTCAGTCAGGTTGGCAATTGCTTCGTTCGGAGTCTTGGCCGCACGGATGATGCGGATTACCTCATCGATGTTGTCGGAAGCAATGATCAGTCCTTCCAGGATGTGCGCACGTTCTTTAGCCTTACGCAAATCGAACTGGGTACGGCGGATTACCACTTCATGACGGTGGTCGACGAACAGCTTGATCAGTTCTTTCAGATTCAGCAACTTCGGACGTCCGTGAACCAGTGCAATGTTGTTTACACCGAACGACGTCTGCAAGGCTGTCATCTTAAACAACTTGTTCAGTACCACGCTGGCATTGGCATCGCGTTTTACATCGATTACGATACGCATACCTTCGCGGTCACTCTCGTCGTTGACATATGAGATTCCTTCAATTTTCTTTTCATTGACCAGCGCGGCGATGTTCTCAATCAACTCTCTCTTGTTGACACCGTAAGGGATTTCGTGAACCACAATCTTGTCGTGTGTAGGATGCGTTTCGATTTCTGTCTTCGCACGCATTACCACACGTCCACGTCCTGTCTCGTACGCATCACGCACGCCGCTGATTCCGTAGATATAACCTCCGGTCGGGAAATCAGGAGCCTTGATATACTGCATCAGTCCTTCGACATCAATCTCGTTGTTGTCGATGAACGCCACGCACGCATCGATTACTTCCGAAAGATTGTGGGTAGGCATATTGGTAGCCATACCCACCGCAATACCGGATGCTCCGTTGACCAGCAGGTTCGGAATACGGGTAGGCATTACAGTAGGTTCTTTCAGGGTATCGTCGAAGTTGTTGGTGAAGTCTACAGTCTCCTTGTAAAGATCCTGCATCATCTCCTCTCCCAGTTTCTTCAGGCGTGCTTCTGTATAACGCATCGCAGCCGGGCTGTCTCCGTCTACAGAACCGAAGTTTCCCTGTCCGTCGACCAGAGGGTAACGCATTGCCCAATCCTGTGCCATGCGGACCAGCGCGCCGTATACGGAATAGTCACCGTGCGGGTGATATTTACCCAATACTTCACCGACAATTCTGGCTGCTTTTTTATAAGGTTTATCCGAGGTATTTCCCAGTTCCATCATTCCGTATAATATACGGCGATGTACCGGCTTGAAACCGTCTCTGACATCTGGAAGCGCACGTGCCACGATTACCGACATTGAGTAGTCGATATAGGACTTCTGCATTTCTTCCTCGATGTTGATTTTTATAATTCTGTCTTGTTCTTGCATTTAAACAAATTATTTATTGTTATATCTCGCTAGTTTGCTAAAAACTATGCTAAAGTACTACTTTTTATTGAATTGACAAAACAATTCCGATAAGTTTTAAATTGGCTTTTTGAGAGGTTAAATATGGAAACTATGTACCTCGTATCATAAAAATGTAGGAAACCTGATGAAAAACGATTGCTATGGCATGAAATTTGCTGTAAACTTAAATAAGGTACGCATTTATAATTATGTGTATACGAAACATTAATTTTAACGTTATGGGAAATCAATTTTCACAAAGGGTATCCGATGTAATACAATTCAGCAGAGAAGAGGCCGGACGGTTGGGAAACAACTATATCGGACCGGAACATCTGCTGCTGGGAATTCTTCGTGAGGGAGAAGGAAAGGCAGTGCAGGTGCTGAAGGATTTACACGTTGATATACAAAAGATTAAGCGAGATATAGAAAGTGAACTTTCAACTGGTGGACAGGGAGATGCCGTGGACTTGAATGAACTGAACTTCAATAATGAGGCTTCGAAAATCATCAAGATCAGCATCCTCGAGGCCCGTATGCTGAAAGCTCCGGTGGCAGATACGGAACATCTGTTGCTGGCCATCATGAGGGAAAAGCAGAGCCTGGCTTCCAACGTACTGGAAGCTTGTCAGGTGACTTATGCCAAAATCATGGACCAGCTGGTTCCGAAGTCCAATCCGAAGGGAGGACTGGATTTTGACGATGAGGAAGATGACGATGATTTTCCCCGTCGTCCGACTTCGTCTGGAAATAGCAATGCAGGGGCTTCCCAGCGGGTGAATGAACAGAAAACGAGTTCGCAGAACGACACTCCGGTATTGGAATCGTTCGGTATAGATATGACAAGAGCAGCTGCCGAGGGTAAGCTGGACCCGGTGGTAGGCCGTGAGAAGGAAATCGAAAGACTGGCACAGATATTGAGCCGCAGAAAGAAGAACAACCCGATTCTGATCGGTGAGCCGGGTGTGGGAAAATCGGCCATCGTAGAGGGACTGGCACTCCGGATTGTGGAGAAAAAGGTGTCACGGGTACTGTTCAACAAGCGTCTGATGGCCCTGGATATGACGGCTGTAGTGGCCGGAACCAAGTACCGCGGTCAGTTTGAGGAGCGTATCCGTTCGATTATCAACGAACTGAGAAAGAATCCGGACATCATCCTGTTCATCGATGAAATACACAACATTGTCGGTGCTGGTTCGGCTGCGGGCTCCATGGATGCTGCCAATATGCTCAAGCCGGCTTTGGCACGGGGAGAAATGCAGTGTATCGGGGCCACTACCCTGGATGAGTACCGGAAGAACATCGAAAAAGACGGGGCGCTGGAGCGTCGTTTCCAGAAAATCATTGTGGAACCGACTTCGGCCGAGGAGACTTTGCAGATATTGAACAACATCAAGGACAAGTACGAGGAGCATCATAATGTCTCTTATACGCCGGAAGCCATAGAGGCATGTGTCAAATTGGCAGACCGCTATGTGACCGACCGTAATTTCCCGGACAAGGCAATCGATATCCTGGATGAAGCCGGATCGAGGGTACACCTTATTAATATAAAGGTGCCGCAGGAAATCGAGCAGCAGGAACGGGAGATTGAAGAGGTACGCTCCAGCAAGATGGAGGCCGTGCGTCTGCAGGATTTCGAACTGGCAGCCAGTTTCCGCGATAAGGAAAAGTCGATGATTGACGACCTGGAGGTGATGAAGCAGCGCTGGGAAGAAAGCATGAAGGACAAGAAAGAGACAGTAGATGAAATGCAGATAGCCGAAGTGGTCTCTATGATGTCCGGCATTCCGGTACAGCGTATGGCTCAGGCCGAAAGTGCCCGTCTGAGACACATGAAGGAACGCTTGCAGGACTGTGTAATCGCACAGGACAAGGCGGTGGAGACACTGGTAAAGGCCATACGCAGAAGTCGTATCGGATTGAAGGATCCTAACCGTCCGATCGGTACCTTCCTGTTCCTCGGACCTACGGGTGTGGGAAAGACGCTGCTGGCGAAGGAGTTGGCAAAGGAAATGTTCGGATCGGCCGATGCCCTTATCCGGATTGACATGAGTGAATACATGGATAAGTTCAATGTCTCTCGTCTGGTGGGAGCTCCCCCGGGATACGTCGGTTACGAAGAAGGAGGACAACTGACGGAGAAGGTGCGCCGTAAGCCCTACTCCATCATCCTGCTTGATGAAATTGAAAAAGCGCACAACGAGGTGTACAACCTGCTGCTCCAGGTGATGGATGAAGGACGGTTGACGGACAGTTATGGACGTGTCATCGATTTCAAGAATACGGTGATTATCATGACTTCGAACGTAGGTTCGCGCCGCCTGAAGGATTTCGACAGAGGCATCGGTTTCCTGTCGCACGACAGCGGTATGGAAAAGGAACGCTCACGGTCAATCATTACCAAGGCTCTGAATCAGTCGTTCTCTCCGGAATTCCTGAATCGTCTGGACGAAATCATTACCTTCGATACACTGGATGAACAGGCTATCGGAAAGATTGTAGACATCGAACTGAGCAAGTTGTATAAACGGATCAACGAGCTTGGTTATCAGATGATTCTTTCTGATGACGCCAAGCAGTTCCTGGTTGCCCAGGGATACGATCCGCAGTTTGGAGCCCGGCCATTGAAACGTGCCATACAGTCGCACATCGAAGACGGCCTGTCCGACTTGCTGCTGAGTGAAGATCTGCCTGAAGGAAGAATCATTCATGTCAGCAAAAACGAGGCAGGAGACGGATTGTCCATGAAAATAGTTTCAGCGGAAGAATAAATCCCGATAAACCTGTATAAAGCAGACAAAATGTCAGACGGTTTCGTCTGGCATTTTTTTTGTATGAATTTGCACGTGGAATTTTCAGATTCCAGTCAAACTATGTCAAACAATTAAAAATATAAAAGATATGCAGAAAGGCAATATTGGGGTAACGACAGAAAACATCTTCCCCATCATTAAAAAATTCTTGTACAGTGACCATGAAATTTTCTTGCGTGAATTGGTGTCAAACGCAGTGGATGCGACTCAGAAACTGAAGACATACGCTTCTAAAGGTGATTTCAAGGGTGAACTGGGTGATTTGACCGTACGTGTCAAGGTAGACAAGGATACAATTGTGATTTCCGACCGTGGTATCGGTCTGACTGCCGAGGAAATTGATAAATACATCAACCAGATTGCTTTCTCTGGTGCCAATGACTTCCTGGAAAAATACAAGGACGATGCCAATGCCATCATCGGACACTTCGGTCTGGGATTCTATTCGGCTTTCATGGTTGCCAAGAAGGTGGAAATCCTGACCAAATCATATAAAGAAGATGCACCGGCAGTAAGATGGACCTGCGACGGTAGTCCTGAGTTCACTTTGGAAGAAGCTGAAAAGGCCGACCGTGGTACAGACATCATCCTTCACATCGATGACGACTGCAAGGAGTTCCTGGAAGAATCTCGTATTCAGGGCTTGCTGAACAAATACTGCCGCTTCCTGGCTGTTCCGGTTGCTTTCGGAAAGAAAAAGGAATGGAAGGACGGAAAGCAGGTTGAGACGGAAGAAGATAACCTGATCAACAATACCTGCCCTATCTGGACTAAAAAACCGAGCGAACTGAAGGATGAGGATTACAAGAACTTCTATCGTGAACTGTATCCGATGTCTGACGAACCTTTGTTCTGGATTCATCTGAATGTGGACTATCCGTTCAACCTGACCGGTGTGCTCTACTTCCCGAAAATCAAGAGCAACATCGATCTGCAGAAGAACAAGATCCAGTTGTATTGCAACCAGGTTTATGTAACCGATTCAGTAGAAGGTATCGTACCTGACTTCCTGACATTGTTGCACGGAGTAATCGATTCTCCGGACATTCCTTTGAACGTTTCACGTTCTTACCTGCAGAGCGACTCTAATGTCAAGAAGATTTCTACATACATTACGAAGAAGGTGGCCGACCGTCTGCAGTCTATCTTCAAGAACGACCGTCAGGAATTTGAAAACAAATGGGATGACCTGAAGATTTTCATCAACTACGGTATGCTGACTCAGGAAGATTTCTATGACAAGGCCAACAAGTTTGTATTGCTGAAAGATACTGACAAGAAGTATTATACGCTGGAAGAATATCAGATCCTTATCAAGGACAACCAGACTGATAAGGAAGGTAATCTGATTTATCTGTATGCCAACAATCTGGACGAACAGTATACTTACATCGATGCTGCCAAGAACAAGGGATACAATGTATTGCTGATGGACGGCCAGTTGGATGTTCCGATGATTAACCTGCTGGAGCGCAAACTGGAAAAGAGCCGCTTCACCCGTGTGGACAGCGACGTCATCGACCGTCTGATTGTGAAAGATACAGAGAAAGGCGAAGAATTGTCACACGACAAGTCAGAAATGCTTTCTACTATCTTCAGCGGACAGTTGCCTAAGTTGGAAAAGACAGAATTCCATGTGGAAATCCAGCCGATGGGCGAAGCTTTGGCCCCAATTGTCATCACACAGGCCGAATACATGCGCCGTATGAAAGAGATGGCAAGCATCCAGCCGGGAATGAGCTTCTATGGAGAAATGCCTGACATGTTCAGCCTGGTATTGAACAGCGACCACCGTCTGGTAAAAGAAATTCTGGCAGATGCAGAATCGGCTTGTGCAGAGAAACTGGTTCCGGTTGAGTCAGAACTTGCAATGCTGAATCTTGAAAAAGCAGAAATGGACAAGGCTAACGCTGGCAAGAAGGAGGAAGAAATTCCGACTGCAGACAAAGACAAGCTCCAGGATCTGAACAAGAAGATTGAAGCGCAGAACAACCTGAAGAAAGAAATTGTCAGCACATATGCTGCAGGCAATAACAAGGTACATCAGCTGATTGACCTTGCCTTGCTGCAGAATAACATGCTGAAAGGTGAAGCGCTGACCAACTTCGTAAAACGAAGCGTTGAAATGATCTGATAAGTATACGTTTTTCGGATGCTTTTTCTCCGGCCGGTAATCTGACATAGCCTAGCCGGAGAACCCGATATGATTGAACCGCCATTGATGGAATCAGACGGATTCAAACGCGTGATAACACCGTTTGGAAATGCCTGAGACCCATCAATGGCGGTTTTTATTTTTCTTTTCTTTCAGAAATTGATTGATAATCAGTGATTGTCAGACAGTCCGGGCGTGTATCAGACTGCCAGCGAGGAACCCGGATTTCCGTTACCTGATGGATTGGTTGAAGAAGCAGACAGGAAAGGTTTACCCCGTTCTGGTGCGGACGTGAATACTGTACGAACAATGTCTCCCTAACGACACCGTTCTTGGTACAGCACAGTACATCGTGGCCAAAAGAATGGGAGTTCAGGTACGGATACAAAAAAAAGAATTATTCGAAAATAATTCTTTTTTGCTTTTTGTTGTATTCAATTTTCTTCTTTCGATGAGTTCTTTTCCGTATCGTAGTACAACGATTATTTCAGAAAAGAAGCCAAATCATTTATTGTGACGTTCTGAGCAATGATTACTCCTTTGTCGTCCAATAAATAGTTTCCAAAACCGTTGGAGAGTCCGAACTGACGGTAAATCTCCGATTGCTCCTCTCCGGTTTCGACATAACATTTGTCTTCGGGCAAATGATCCTTTTTGACCGCAGCCCGAAATACCGAAGTATAACGGTCAAAAGAGACTGATACCAGATTGATGCGGTCAGTCTTTTCCGCAAAATAGGCTAAGGATGCATTGTTCTCTCTGGAAACGGCATCATAGCTGGCCCAAAAGCTCAATAAAGTGTATCCGTTGCCGGATTTCTGCAGATTGAGCGACTGCGTTGAATTACAGAACTGCAGGGAAGGTATCACGTCACCAACCGCCGGTTGCTTTTCTGTAAGAGTTACTTTCTCTTCACTGAATGAAAGAGAAATAAAGGAACTGAATACTAATACAACAAAAAACCATTTTACATTTTTAATCATGTAATTTGATTTTAGTTAATACTATCCGGGACTGTCCTTGTGTGCAGTGATTTCTACCCGGAACATTACCTTTATACTGCAAGCAGTATTTGTTATCAGTGAGAAATCGGATGCAAATATACTGCTTTTTTTCTTAGATGCACCCTCTTTGGCTAATTTTTTATGTTTTTCAACATATTTATTACCTTTGAAGGCTTTTTTAGCCATCGGTTTCTGAAATCTTCTGCCCCTTGAAACAAAATTTGGGCAGTCCTGAATGCCCCTGTTAATTTAAAAGCGCTATCTTTGTAAGAAATATGTGTGAGATAGAACAATGATGGAAACAGAACTTATATTAATACGGATCAGTGGTCTGGACCGGCCCGGACTGACTGCTTCGATTACCGAAATATTGTCACGTTATGAAGTGGATATTCTGGATATCGGACAGGCAGACATTCACAGTACGCTTTCCCTGGGCATCCTCTTCCAGTGTCAGGAATCGGATTCCGGCAATGTCATGAAAGAACTGCTGTTCAAGGCTTCGGAGTTGGGTATCAATATCCGTTTTTATCCGATTACAAAAGACGAATACAATGAATGGGTAAGCATGCAGGGCAAGAACCGCTATATTCTGACCTTGCTGGGAAGAAAACTTACGGCCCAGCAGATTGCTGCAGCTACCAAGGTGCTGGCTGAACAGGAGCTGAATATCGATGCCATCCGCCGTCTGACCGGACGTGTTCCGCTGGAAGGCAACAAGACAAACGTAAGGGCCTGCATTGAGTTTTCCGTACGAGGTACTCCCAAAGACAAGGAGAAACTGCAGGGCGACCTGATGGCGCTCAGTACCGCTCTGGGAATGGATTTCTCGTTCCAGCAGGATACCATGTACCGACGGATGCGACGGCTGATCTGTTTTGATATGGATTCCACATTGATTGAGACGGAGGTAATTGACGAACTGGCAGAACGTGCCGGCGTGGGGGCTGAAGTAAAAAGGATTACGGAGCGTGCCATGCGGGGTGAGATTGATTTCAGCGAGAGTTTCAGAGAGCGCGTGGCTTTGCTGAAAGGGCTGGATGAGTCGGTCATGAAAGACATTGCCGAAAACCTGCCCATTACCGAAGGTGTGGAGCGACTGATGTACGTACTGAAGAAATACGGCTACAAGATTGCAATTCTTTCGGGCGGATTCACTTATTTTGGCAATTACCTCAAAGAGAAGTTCGGCATTGACTATGTATATGCCAACCGGCTGGAAATCGTAGACGGCAAGTTGACCGGACGCTACCTGGGAGACATTGTCGACGGTAAACGGAAAGCCGAACTGCTGCAGTTGCTGGCTCAGGTTGAGAATGTGGATATTGCACAGACCATTGCCGTCGGTGACGGGGCCAACGATCTCCCGATGCTTTCTGCAGCCGGTCTGGGCATTGCCTTTCATGCCAAACCGAAAGTAAAGGAAACCGCCCGTCAGGCCATCAATACCATCGGTCTGGACGGCGTACTTTATTTCCTGGGATTTAAAGACTCGTACCTGGATGAACGGGCAAATAGATAATATAGAATAATCAAGTACTAAGTGTAGATATAAGATATGAAGTTTTCGGAACTGAATTTGGAAGACAGTGTATTGCGTGCGCTCGATGCAATGAATTTTCAGGAGTGTACTCCTGTGCAGGAGCATACCATACCTGTGTTGTTGGAGGGGAAAGATTTGATTGGAGTGGCACAGACAGGTACCGGCAAGACCGCTGCTTATCTTCTTCCGGTAATCAATCAGCTCAGCAAAGGAGGTTATCCCGCCGATTCCATCAACTGTGTGATCATGTCCCCTACCCGGGAACTGGCACAGCAGATTGACCAGCAGATGGAGGGATTCTCGTATTTCATGCCGGTTTCGAGCGTAGCCATTTATGGAGGTAATGACGGGGTACGCTTCGAACAGGAGAAGAAGGGGCTGACATTGGGAGCAGATGTGGTGATAGCGACTCCCGGCCGGCTCATCAGTCACCTGAGTCTGGGCTACGTTGATCTTTCCAAAGTCTCCTTTTTTATATTAGACGAAGCCGACCGTATGCTCGATATGGGATTTGCAGACGACATCATGCAGATTGTGAAGTATCTGCCTGAGAACCGGCAGACCATCATGTTCTCTGCCACCATGCCTGCCAAGATACAGCAGCTGGCAAAAAAAATCCTGCATGATCCGGCAGAAGTGAAACTCGCGGTATCCAAGCCGGCAGAGAAAATCATCCAGGCGGCTTACGTGTGCTACGAGGCTCAGAAACTGAGAATCATCGAAGATTTGTTCAAGGTGCAGCAACCGGAACGTGTCATCATTTTCGCTTCTTCCAAGCAGAAGGTCAAGGAAGTCACCAAAGCGCTGAGACGACTGAAGCTGAATGTCGGAGAAATGCATTCCGACCTGGAGCAGAACCAGCGTAATGCCATCATGCACGAATTCCGTAACGGAAGAATCAACATGCTGGTAGCCACCGACATCGTGGCGAGAGGAATTGATATCGATGATATCCGTCTGGTCATCAACTACGACGTTCCTCACGACTGCGAGGACTATGTACACCGTATCGGTCGTACGGCACGTGCCAACCACGACGGTTGTGCCATCACTTTCGTCAGCGAGACGGAACAGACCAAGTTCAAGCAGATTGAATCTTTCCTGGAAAAAGACATCTACAAGATTCCGGTTCCGGCAGAATTAGGAGAAGCTCCGGTTTATGCCCCCCGCACCGAAAAGAAGTCATCCAAAGGAAAATTCCAGAAATTCAGGAGAAAGAAAAAAGCCTGATAAAAAAATAAATCCATGCGGTACCGGGATTCCCCACATACCGCATGGATTTATTTTTTATCAGGAAGTCTGTCAGGTACGGCTCACGAGCCTGTAAGCCCGTTCGCCCCTTGCCTCACTTTACCCTTCGATTTCACTTAACTCGAGCCAGCGCATGGTCTTTTCGTCCAACTCATTTTCCAACTCAGGCAAACGCTTGGATTTCTCTGTCAGTTCCTCTACGCTGAGTGTACCGCTGCACAAGGCTTCTTCGATACCTTTCTTCTCAGCCTCCAGTCCTGCAATGTCCTTTTCCAACTGCTCAAACTCCTGTTTTTCCTTATAAGTCAGCTTCCGCTTGTCGTTCATGCGCACCTTCTGCGTCTTTTCTTCTTTCGGCTTAGCCGCTTCCTTGTCGTGCTCAGCCTTAGCCAACTTCCATTCACGGTAGTTCGAGTAATTGCCCGGGAAGTCACGGATGTCACCCTGTCCTTTGAACACCAGCAGATGGTCCACTACCTTATCCATGAAATAGCGGTCGTGGCTCACCACGATGACACATCCCTTGAAGTTCTGCAGATACTCTTCCAGCACCTGCAACGTCACGATATCCAGGTCGTTCGTAGGCTCGTCGAGTACCAGGAAGTTCGGATTCCGCATCAGTACCGTACACAGGTACAACCGTCTCCGTTCTCCTCCGCTCAACTTATACACGTAGCTGTGCTGGGTTTCCGGAGTGAACAGAAAATGCTGCAGGAACTGTGAAGCCGTCAGACGCTTGCCGTTTCCGAGTTCGATAACCTCCGCAATGTCCGTAATCACGTCGATGACCTTCATCTGCTCGTCAAACTGCAGTCCCTCCTGCGAGTAATATCCGAACCGGACCGTCTCACCGATATCCAGGGTACCCTTATCCGGTTTCTCCAGTCCCATCAGAATCTTGATGAACGTCGATTTACCCGTTCCGTTGTTTCCTACGATACCCATCTTTTCGTAGCGCGAGAAGATGTAAGAGAAATCCTCCAGAATCTTCAGGTCGCCAAAACTCTTGTACAGATGGTCCGCTTCGAAAATCTTGGAACCGATATATGCCGCCTTCACATCCAGTTGCACCTGATGGTCGTACATCCGCTGCTTCGCCACCTTCTCCAAGTCGTAAAACGCCTCTTCCCGGTAGCGCGCCTTATGTCCTCTGGCCTGAGGCATCCGCCGCATCCATTCCAGTTCCGTACGATACAGGTTGTTGGCACGCGCAATCTCCGCATTCGTCGCATCAATCCGCTCCTGCCGTTTTTCCAGATAATCCTTAATTCCGCAACACTATAATTTAACTTTATTTATAAGTTCCTGAGCAACAAAAAGTTGCCCAGGATTTTGCCATGTCAGAATTTTCACTTATCTTAGTGTTGCAAAAAGAAAACAAGCAAAACTCTAATATGACATGGCAAAAATACAAATTAAATCTGAGAAACTCACACCTTTTGGAGGAATTTTTTCAATCATGGAGAAATTTGACTCCATGCTTTCACCCGTTATCGACTCAAC
>OGNO01000083.1_pt1 | contig 90924 bp, 74 predicted proteins | sample 1573491 | NCBI WGS metagenome assembly OGNO01 (sample SAMEA2581900, study PRJEB24529) | metagenome | biome: Human gut stool | place: China | collected 2011
AAAAAAGTGCTTGCAAATACCAATACATTACCCCCTGCTCCGACCACACATTTAATGCAGCCATTGACATCTTAAATAAAAAAACACACAACGTTCCTATCACCGCAACAATAGCTACAATTGCTCCTAATCGGGTTGTTCTTCTTTGCTCTTTCTCAGTAGAATCTACTAATATTTCTTGCTGGTTTTCTACCTGCACTTTTTTGTATTTTCCTTTTTTGTATTTCTTTTTTCTCATATATATTTCTCCATAAGAACAACAATTTTCATTATAACAGTAAAATTCCAGATAAATTGAATAATCCTTTTATTTGATAATAAAAAACCACCACTTGCCATTACATCTAATGCTCTCATCGGTATTCCTGTTACAATAGAACAACACGTAATGTTCAGATTAATTTTAGACCTGCGATATAGAAATGGAAGCTGCGTATCGTAATCTACTGGTAGAAATATCTTAATATTCCCATGAAGTTTACCGGTATCTGAACCGGTATATAAAGCTACCTATGTACATTCTCCACAAACTGACAAAACTTCATTTCTAATTCAGCCAGTTTTTTATAAATAATATCTCCAAAAATCTGTTTATATGGAATTTCAATCGCTACATCATCACCAAATGAAACATACTTTTTCAGTACATCTAATACTTCGTCTATTAACAGTTCTAATACCATGCATGTACTGCGCATTTTCTACATCTTTAACAAGCAAATCATCATATTTTTCTACATTAACTGCCAATGGCAGATGAAAACCATTTTTAAGCCCTCTTTCACAAAAATATTCATATTGCGCTCCTTCCTCCACTTTTCTATTTATTTGAATACATCTATGTTTAAATTTCGCCTTCTTCTAAAGATTCATCTAACCAATTTGTAATGTTAACTACTCCATTATCCCTATACCAATACCGCATCTTGGTGTTCTTACCAGACAATTTTTCGTGCAACTTTTTATTAATTAACTTTACTTTTCTCCTATTAAAATTATTTAACTTACTATCTATCAAAATAGGAATTATTGTATTGCCATTCGCTATACTTTTTTCTAACTCATAAGAAACATACTCTCTTGTCAGTGTCTGTCCACTTATTAATAATATTGTAATTTTCGTTTTCTTTATTTGTTCATCAATCCAACTTCTAATAACTTTCGGATCTTTTTTCTTTTTATTTTCTTTTACAACTGTGTATATATTCAACTTATCTTTATTAACTATTTGAGTTATTTCTTTTGCAATTACATGATCATTATTATAATGATAACTGATAAAAACTCCAATTCCATACATTGAAATACTTGAAAATAACCGTTGTCTTAATTTTTTATCCTCATTTATTTTGTGATTCTTTAATGCTTGAATAATACCACTAACCATTTCATCTAAATCACATGCACTATTAAGGTGTTGGACATCTTCTGATATTTTGTTATCTTTATTTAATAAATTATAAATTTGTTCTGCTGCAAAACCAGTTTCTTTAACCGGAATAATAAAATCGCCACATTTCTGCGCTAATTCATATTCACAATAAATTCCTGATTCATTTTCGCTATTACTATATCCAAAAACAATTATTATACTGCTGCATTGCTCTATTAGTCTTCTTCGAATTTTATTTTTTCGTTGTTCCTCTGCTCCCAACAAACTACTGATATGTATATCATTATTAATAATATCTGTATTTGTCAAAATATTCTTCTTGCTCTCTAAAACACCTGACAAAATATAATTTCCAACCCCTGCACCAAATCCTGTATATATTTGAAATCCATTATCAACCAGCTTTTCACCCAGCAATGTAAGAAATTGTTCTGCACGATTTAATCCGTCCTTCGTACTATGTACATTATTAAATCTACCATAATTTGATAAATCTTTTGGATTTATTCCACCAGAAATAAAAACATTATCTATTGTGTATTTTTTATATAGATATTCTAACATAATTGTTATTTGATTAAAATCATCCACCAAAATCGTACTTATTCCATAATTCTCCATATCCGCTATGCGTAATTCCTGATATTTTGTATCTTTAACATATTTATCAACCATTTGACTACTTATTATATTATCGCTATTCAAATAATCTGTAATCTGAACTTTTCTCATAAAACAATAATGTCTCCGAAGATTTTTACTATTTAATGAACTTTTTGCAAGACTTAAAATTCTTTCCAAGTTAGGATCATTAAAACTAAAACCAATAAACAAAAATGTTTTTCTCACAAGTTCAACTGCTAATAGTTTTGTAAATAAGGGTCTTTTTTCATCATAAGTTTCATAATCTTCTTTTGTCAAAACTGCATCATCTGGATCTTCTTTATCTCCATGCATTTTATAAAGAATTGCTTTGTATTTAGGATTATGATATTTAAGTAATTCTTGATTTTTAATAATTTGTACACTTTTATCTTGTTTTTCCAGCTCTTTTTCAATTACATCATCATAATTAGTCGTCCAATATTCTTTAATTGGTAATTTTGCCAACCACATTACATTTTTATTATTTTTCGGTAATTTTGCAAATTCATTAAAAATGATATCATTCAATCCCTGTCTATTGTACTGATTTTTGTAATATTGTGCAATTTCTGTCAAATTTCCATTAATATCTAAACGTAATAATTTACAAATTGGCTTCAGTAAATTTTTCCAGTCAACATAACCGGAAGCAACTGACACTCCCGCTCCGGCAAACACAGAAACCTGATCGCTTTTCATTTGTTCTGTTAATTGATTCAAATATTCTATATTTCTTTCCATAATCTGATTCATTTTATCTTCTTCAATTTGTTGTTTGTAATTCATCCCTATCACCTACTTTATTATATTCATTCGTTCAAACTATTTGCCAAATATAAAATTTATCATGTTACTCTATTATTATATATTATAATACATATCATACCAAATGAAAACCCATCTTCCCCACTCCCCTCTTGCAAATCCCCGCCCCTTCCCTTACAATTAATGAAGATAAAGTATCAAATCCAATGATGCCCTACAGCATCTTATTATCTAAAGGAATGGAGATTTTCATGAATTTACTGATTTTTGAGTATGAACATATGGCAATTGAAGATTTGCGCGAAGCGCTGACAAATCTCGGACATACATATACTGTTATTACAGACGAAAATATTTATAACCATGTCGATGAAGCTTTTGATGCACGCTTTGACAAGCTGATTGAAAGTGCTTCTTATGATGCTGTTTTTACATTTAATTACTTTCCGGTTATTTCTAACTGCTGTAAAAAGCACAATATACCTTATATAGCCTTTGTATATGATTCGCCGCTCGTTTCGCTGTATTCATATACCATTATCAATCCCTGCAATTATGTATTTTTATTTGACCAGCAGACTTATCTGGAACTTAAAAAAGAAAATATCCAAACTGTTTATTATATGCCGCTTGCTGTCAATACCAGCCGGCTGGATAAGATGACCGTTTCTGCTGTTTCTGCTTCCCGGCATCCGCTGGATTTTTACCAGAGCGATATTTCTTTTGTCGGTACTATGTATAATGAAGTCCACAACCTGTTTGACCGCATGGAGCATTTATCTGATTACACAAAAGGCTATTTACAGGGGATTATGCAGGCGCAGATGAAAGTGTACGGATATTATTTTATTGAAGAACTCTTATCCAAAGAAATTATTGAAGATATGCAGCACTCCCTGCCGCTGCAACCGGGAAATGACAGCGTTGAATCTACAGAATGGCTCTTTGCCCATTATGTAATTGCCCGTAAAATTGCGAACTTAGAGCGTACTGCGCTTTTAAAAGCTGTTTCTGAACATTTTAATACAAAACTTTACACTCCGAACCCTACACCAGAACTTTCGCAGATTCACAATATGGGTTCTGTGGATTACCAGCGCCAGATGCCGTATGTTTTTAAAAATTCGGCTATCAACTTAAACATTTCCCTGCGCAGTATCCGAAGCGGTATTCCGCTCCGATGTTTCGACATTATGGGATGTGGCGGATTTTTACTTTCCAATTATCAGGGGGATTTTTATGAACATTTTGTTCCCGGCGAAGACCTTGTGCTTTTTGAATCTCAGGAAGATTTCTTAAATAAATGCGATTACTATTTAAAGCATGACAATGAGCGCCGCCAGATTGCTGCCAACGGCTATGGCAAAGTAAAAGAATTCCATACGTATGAAGTACGGCTGAAAGAAATTTTTGAGGTTGTGTTTTCCAAATAAACTTACACAAAAGGACTCGTCTAAACGATATAAATCATTCTACGAGTCCTTTTGTATTATTATTCGTAAATTATATGTTCAGCGATTCTCTCTAAAAAGATATTCTCATACCGTTTCAAAAGCTCTGCATCTGTAATCGGTGTATTTTCTGCATCCTTATAAAATCCAAATACTTTATAATCTCCAAGTAAGAACCGGCCTTCCTCATCTGTCTTTTCAGAATTTTCAAAGTAAATTTCATAATCCCTGGCATTTGCAACTGCATAATATCTATCTTTTGGATGCAGAGATTCTGTAATCGTATACTCTCTTTCTTCCAAACCGCCAAATGCCTTCGGCAATTTACCATCAATGCTGGCTGCATCATATTGAATATCTGCAAGCCTGCACATAATTGGGAGATAATCCGCTGTTGATATAATCTCATCTGTTACCTGCTGTTTTACATTTGCACCTCTAAACATAAATGCAACTTTTGTTCTTTCCTTAGAAAGAAACGGTTTACCTGTTGGTATCAGATATCCCTGTCCATGATCTGCAAATAAACTGATTAAAATTTCATCATCTGTATAATTGTTTTCAATATAAGTATAAAGAAAACCAAACAGCATATCAAAATACTGAATTGTTTTTTTATACATTGCTGTCTTTTTTGCACTATAATTCTGCTTCACTGACGTCACGCCCAATTCGTCAAGTTCCCGTTCTTCCAGTGTAAGATTTTTCTGTACGGCATCTGATAAATCCAGCCCGTCTGCTACATCATGCAGGTCACCTACTGCCATCCAAAGATATTGATCTGTCTCCTTAAATGTTTCTAAATGCTCAATAACATCCATAATTTCCTGTTCAGCTCTAGCCCCCATAGACTGGTGCTGATACACATATTGATCCAACCCCCTTGCATAACCGTAAGATGGTATACTTCTCCATTCACCATCCATCTTGCTTGTATAATATCCTTTTCCCTTAAAGTACTCAATTAAAGTTGGACTGTTTTTCGGCAATTCACCGTCCAGTTTGTCATGAAACATCATATGATGCAATGTATCCAAACCACTCACGCAAGTTGCAAGACTTGGATATGTCCACTCGGAACAGCTATGTGCCTGTGTGCAGATTGTTCCTTTGCTGAAAAATTTATAGGTATTTGGCATCAGCTTTTCAAAATCATCACCATTAATAACTTCCTGTGCCAGTCCATCTGCAAAAAAGCTCAAAACAAGTTTCCGCCTTCCCCGCTTGTGTTCCAATGGAATCGGATAACCATAATATGCCTGTTTATCAGATTTTATCTGCATACCATTTTTCACTCTGTAGTAGTTAAAATGTTGTGAATATAACTGACCTACCTTATGCACTTCCTCTGGTGATTGAAATGTATGCATATTGTCAATTTCAGCACTTGCTATCGGAAGTAAATATTCATCCGATGTTCCTTTTACAAAATTGTTATTTCCCTTTTTATCAAACTTAAGAAATTCTGCCTTTGTTCTTATCAAACTTAAATTTTCTTCACCAATGGATTGTGGCAATGGTGCTCTATATATCCCAATATATCTTAAATCATCGTCTGTAACCCAGTATTCTTTGCCTACAACAAGTTCCTTAGCTGAACGTGCCATCTTTTCATCTTTGCCCCATACTACATCTTGACGATTTAAAAAAGATAACATTCTAGAAATATTTACGAAATCATTGTAAGCAATATACTCATTTGACAACTTTTCGAACTGATCCTCTAAGTTTTCAATTTGTACTTTTATATCTTCCAATATACTATCATTTGCATAATGTGTATATAAATTTAAATCATATGCAATATGATAACTCTTCAACGCTTCAAGTATCATTCCCCTTGCCTGATAGACACACGCCTGATAATAATATGCCTCATAACTTGTTGGAAATTTATGCACGCATTTATCTGCTATTTTCTGCGCTTTTTCCAGCTCTCCAACTGTCAATGCGAGAACACATTCATAAAACCATAAATCTCTGTCTGATGGATATTGTTCTTTGTATTTATGCAGTAGTCCACTCACTTCTTCGAAGTTTTCCTGTTCAAAATAAGATTCTATTTGATTTTTTAACTCTGTTTTCATTTTTACTCCGCCTTTAAATTCAGCTTTTCTTCCATCCGTCGCATTTCTTCAAATTCACCCATATCTAAAAATGAATCTTCGCTGATTGGATACATCCCTACTTTTCTATTTTCTTTTAACAGCTTGTCTGTTAAATCCGTCATATGAAAAAAAGTATCTTCCGGTATTTCTTTTTTCAATTCAGGATTTAAAATATACATTCCGGTATTAACAAAATAAGACAGTTTCGGTTTTTCTTCCATTGACTGTACCACTCCGTTTTCACTTGAATGTACCACACCGTATGGCACCACAATATTTTTTAAAGCTGTAACAATGGTTAATTCATTACCGGATTCTTTATGATACCGGTAAATATCTTCATAATCTGCATGAATTAAAATATCACAATTCGTTACAATAAACGGTTTTTCAAATTCATTTTGAATTAATTGCAGACTCCCTGCTGTTCCAAGCGGCTTGTCCTCTTCCACATAATGTATGCTGTAGTCTCTTTCACTCTCTGAAAAATAGGACTTTATCATATTTTTACGGTAATTGACCGTCGCATAAAAATGCTGCACCTCATATTCACAAAATTTTGTAATAATTCTTTCCATAATCGGAATATCTCCAATGGGGATTAACGGCTTTGGTAAAATCTTGGTATATGGATATAATCTTGTTCCTTTCCCACCAGCCATAATAACCACCGGAACATCTTTTAACGTTCCTTTTATATCTTTATGCACTGCCGCCTTTTCATCCCGGAAGATTATATCTGATACAACACCTTTAGCAGTAACAACCGGCAATGCTGTAATCGAATACTGCTGCATGAGCATTTTTGCCCTGTTTTGTTCCTTTTTTACAATTTTTTTAGGAGCTGTATTCATAAACTTTTCAATCGCTGCCTGTAAATCTCCCGAACGAATTAACCACCGGCGGATATCTCCATCTGTAAGAACCCCCGTCAACTTTTGCTTATTGTCGGTTACAAAAAGAATTCCTCTTGCATTGGAATCAATTTTCTGCATTGCTTCGACAACTGTACTTTCCGAGGAAATTAAAAACTTATCTAATTGCTCCGCCTTCATAAAAACCTCCATGTTTTCTGCTCATTTTCCATAATAAGCTTTGTATATTACTGTAAATCTAATTTGTCTGCTAACACTTTTACTACCCGCTCTATTTCTTCTTCCGTTAGGTTTGTGCTGCACGGTACATTGATAATACACCTGCTGTATTCTTCTGCCTTTTCAATCTCGTACGCAATATCAGATTGATATGGTTTCTGCTCATGAATCAACCCCCATATTGGTCTTGTCTGTATTTTCTCATTCTGGAGTGATTCAATCAGTGTTCTCACCTCAACTGCACATTCCTTTGGAATCGGGAATGAATAAAACCACTTATTAGACTCTGTTCCCTGTCTGAATTCTAATAATTGCGGTAATCCTATCTTTTTTAAACATTTCTGATAGGTATCATAATTTTTCTGCTTTCTTTGAATAAATTCCGACAGTAATTCCAGCTGTGCCACTCCTATTGCAGCCTGTACATTGGTCATCCGGTAATTATATCCAATCTCATTATGAACATAATACAAGGCATCATCTTTTGCCTGTGTAGACAAATATTTTACATAATCCAAATCTGATGGCTTTTTAGCTGTTATTGCTCCGCCGCCGCCGGTTGTAATAATCTTATTTCCATTAAATGAATAGGCTCCGTAGTCACCAATCGTACCTGCCATTTTCCCGGCATACTTTCCATCTGTAAAATGTGAGCCCAGTGCCTCCGTTGCATCTTCAATCACCTTTAAATGATACTGTCCGGCAATCTCCATAATCTGTTCCATATCAGCCAGATTCCCGAAAACATGCACCACCACTACTGCTTTTACAACCTGTCCCGTCTTTTTATATACAAGATGTTCTTCCTGTAATTCACACTCTATTTCACAAAAGCTTCTCAATTTTTCTGGATTCATACACAAACTGTCATCACAATCCATAAATACAGGTTCTGCAAACTGATACTTCACAGGATTTACAGCCGCAATAAATGTAACTGTCGGAACAATTACTAAATCTCCCGGTTTTACATTACACGCAACTAGCGCAAGATGTAATGCACTTGTACCACTCTGACATGCCGCTGCTTTTTCAACTCCTAAAAAAGCGGCTAACTTTTCTTCAAACTGCACAATATATGCACCGCCTGTTGATACCCAGCCCTGATGAACAGCATCTAATACATACTTCTCCTCATTTCCCTCAAAATTTGGTATTGATAACGGAATAAATTTCTCCATAAGTTTCTCCCTACACATTATAAATATCTGTCTTATATGCACCCATGTTCTTTTTTATCCAGTCTATTGTTTCAGTAATTCCCTGTGCAAATGTATACTGTGGCTGCCAGTCTGTCAGTCTTTTAATCTTTTCATTGCATCCAAGCAAACGGTTTACTTCACTCTTTTCCGGACGCAGTCTCTGTTCATCACATACAATCTGCGCCTTTGGATTAATCTGTGAAATAATTTCATTTGCCAAATCTCCAATGGAGATTTCTTTCTGTGTTGCAATATTGATTTCTTCACCAATTGTTTTATCCGATTCCGCAATTGCAATAAATCCTGCTGCCGTATCTTTTACATAATTAAAATCTCTTGTAGGTGTTAAAGAACCTAATTGAATCTCCTCTTTTCCCGCAAGCAGCTGCGATATAATGGTTGGAATCACAGCTCTTGCCGACTGTCTTGGTCCATATGTATTAAATGGTCTTACAATAGATACCGGCATATCAAAGCTTCTATAAAAGCTTTCTGCCAGACGGTCTGCACCAATCTTTGTTGCAGAATATGGTGATTGCCCCTGATATGGGTGTTTTTCATCAATTGGGACATACTGTGCCGTTCCATATACTTCTGATGTTGAAGTCACTAATACGCGTTCTGTTTCAAGCTGTCTTGCAGCCTGCAACACATTTAATGTTCCTTTAATATTCGTATCCACATAGGAATCCGGTGAATGATAACTAAATGGAATGGCAATTAATGCTGCCAGATGAAATACACCATCCACCCCTTTCATTGCTTCGCGTACCCCGTTCGGATCCCTGATATCTCCTGTAAACACTTCTATCTGATCTAACTTTTCCTTTGGAAGTGTATCTAACCACCCCCATGTATTAAATGAATTATAATAAGCAAATGCCTTTACATCATATCCTTTTTCTAAAAGACTTTCTGTCAGATGGCTTCCGATAAATCCATCTGCTCCTGTTACTAATACTTTTTTCATGGTGTATTCCTCCCTATATATTGCCCGCCTTTTATCACAATATCAACATTCCTCTTTAATTACAATTTTCAAGAATTGCCTTTGCAATCATAAAATCTAACTCACTATCAATATCTACAGAATGGAGATTGTCCATTATATATGCATAACAGTTATTTTCATAAATATTTTTTTCATGAAATAAATGTTCTGTTCTAACAATATATATCGCCCCATTTTCCCTGTAATATGTAGGAAGCTGTTGTCTTGGAAGCATTGCCACCTTTTCATCTTCAAAATTTTTCATCGACAAGTCAGGCGGAAGAGTATTGCTCCATAACGGCGAATGCTCCATTTCACATACAGATGATATCATATTCGCATCCTTACTTTTAAAAAAAGCAAATGCAGCTTTAATATCTTCCGCATCTCTTAATGGTGATGTCGGCTGTAATACTGTAATTGTATCATATTTTTTCCCAAGTTTCTCATATTGTTTTAAAACATATTTCATGGCATCCCATGTTGATGCCGTATCAGATGATAAATCACTGTTTCTTAAAAAAGGAACATCTGCACCATATTTTTGTGCCAAGTCTGCATACTCCCTAGAATCCGTAGACACATGTACCTCATCAAATACTTCTGATTGTAATGCTGCTTCAATAGAATATGCTAATAATGGTTTTCCCAGCAGTTCCTTAATATTTTTATCTTTTAATCCCTTTGAACCGCTTCTTGCCGGAATTACTGCTAAATTGCGCATATTACTCCTCTCTGCCTTAAATGTCTATTATGTTTATCTCAATCTTCATCTGACATCATAAAATTTTTTCTTTAAATTAATACAGTCCATTATTAAGAATTTCTTGACTGTCTCAACAATTTTCTTAGATGTTTCTCCATCTCCATATGGATTGACTGCATTCTTTGCGATCTCTTTAAATGCCTGTGACCTTGCTTTTTCTATCGCAGCACAAATACTTTGCTCATCTGTTCCGCAATCAATAACACTGTCAGCACGTAGTCTTCCTTTTTGTCTGTCACCTATATTAACCGTTGGAATTCCAAAACACGGTGTTTCAACGATTCCACTGGATGAATTTCCGATTACAAATTCTGCATACCGCATCAGACTTAAATAACGTACAATACCCAAAGAAGCATAACAAAATATATTGTCATTTTCCTCTGCCGCCTGCATAAAAACATCATTAATTTCAGCACCATGCAAATCTGCATTGGACATTGTGACAATAAAGTTCATATCTTTATGCTTTTTTAAAACACTTAACAGTGCCTGTGCCTGTGCAACCGCTGTGTCTTTTTCAAGTGTAACCGGATGAAATGTAACGCTTGCATAAGGCTTTTTCAAAGAAATTTTTAAAGATTCTTCAAGCTGTTCCTTTGATAAAAACTCCATTTTTCTTACATTTTCAACCCCGACATCACCATAATTAAACACTCTTTCCGGTGCTTCCCCCAGCTGTATTACTCTCTTACAGTATGCTTCACAGCCCGGAAAATGCAAATAACTCATCTTCGTTACACAATGCCGAACCACATCATCTACAGCACCTTCTGTGACTTCTCCACCTGAAATATGGGCAATCGGTATCCCAAACATCATTGCTGTACTGCATATTGGCAGGAGCTCATACCTGTCGCCTTCAACAATGAGCATATCCGGCTTTTGCTGTTCATACATATCCGCAAATTTCATGGTCATTTCACCCATTGTATAACAGATTTCTTTCTCGGAATTGCCCTGTATTGAAACTTCAATTTTTTGCGCAATTGGAAAACCGTCATTTTCTATCTCATCAATTGTATACCCATATTTTTTCATCAGGTGTGTTCCTGTAACCACAAGACACAATTCCAACTCTTTATCGTGATATATTTCGTTTATCACTCTGCGTAAAAGGCCATATTCTGCTCTTGTCGCAGTTACAACACATATTTTCTTCATTTTGTAATTAATTCATCCTCCGAAAAATCTTTTACCGCCTTCGTTCCTAATAAATCATACCAGTACATCGGACTGATTCCATTACCCGGTCTTTTAATATCCAGATTATCTTCTGTCAATTCTTCACCTTTTTTAATTGTTTTCTTTGCTACAATACTTTTTCGAGCAATATCTATATTTTTAATTTCTGAAGCACTTGGTTTTTTTTCAGAACTTCCCAATGCTTTCTCAATATTTCTAATTGACTGCACCATCTGCTTTAATTCATATGGTTCCAGACTAGCCTTATGATCCGGTCCCGGCATATTCTTATCCAGCGTAAAATGCTTTTCAATCACAACAGCTCCCATTGCAACCGCAGCTATCGGTACTTCAATTCCCTTTGTATGGTCAGAATAACCTACTTCTACTCCAAATGTATCTGCCATTGTCTTCATTGCCCGCAAATTAACATCTCCATATGGTGTCGGATATTCTGTATTACAATGTAACAGTGTAATCTTTCCTGCACCATTCTTCTTCAAAATATCAATTGCTTTTTGTATTTCCTCCATCGTGCACATTCCTGTAGACATAATAATATCTTTTCCTGTATGTGCTATTTTTTCTAAATATGGTAAATTTGTAATTTCTCCTGAGGGAATCTTCCAAAAAGGTATATCTATTTCCTGTAAAAATTCTATACTTTCTAAATCAAAAGGTGTAGATAAAAACATGATTTTTTTCTGTTCACAATATTTTTTTATCTGCCGGAACTGTTCAAATGACAATTCCAATTTTTTTACCATTTCATACTGACTTTCACCAGTGCCCGTACTTTCCTTTTGATAATCGGCCTTTTCAGCTAATTTAGAAATAACTCTCTCTGTCACAAACGTCTGAAATTTGACACAATCTGCACCGGCTTCAACTGCTTTATCTACTAACTTTAACGCTGTATCATAATTCCCATTATGATTATCTCCTGCTTCTGCTATAATAAATACTTTTTTCTGATTATTCATGATATTACCCTCTGTATTTTATTAAAAATGGTCTTGAACTGTCAAAATCCGGATCATTTTCTTCTCTGATTTTTACCAGCTCATCAAATGTGCTTTTATCAAAAATATTTCTTCCAATACAAAAATCGATTTCTCCATTTCTGTTAAAATGCTTTTTAAAGGAAAACAGGCTGTCTTCTATGCCTAATCCTCCCCCTAAATGAAATTTTTTAATATTATGTTCTGCCGCCCAATAAGCTGCTTCGCTTAATACCAGATTGGCTGCCCCCAGGTTTCTATATTCCGGCAGTGTTCCCGATAAATGATAGTGCATAAAATGCTGGTTATATAAAAATATAGATGCACTCACCGGTATTCCCTGATATTCCGCATAGAAAAACTGTATTGAATCAGGCATTGTGTCAATTAATTCCTTAAAATATTCTTTTTCAAAATAATAGTAGCTGTCAGCACCATTATTTTTCATTGTTGCTTCATATATTTTAATGAATGCCTCCAGCCGTTCTCCCTTATCTGTAACAATAGAAACTCCGTTTTTTTTCGCCTTGCGTACCATGTTTCTATTGTTCGGTGTCATATTCTTAAAAATAACATCAGAATTTCCCGTATCAATATAAATTGTCTTCTTCATATAAATAACATCGCTGACACTTTCGAGTATCTTCTGATTCTGCAATAATGGATGAAACCTGAAAAACTGGGATATAATTCCACTCTGCATGCACTTTTGAGTTAATTCATGCATAAATTCTTTTATCCATTTTTCGGAAATATTCCCTTGTATCAACGGACCGCCATACCCATATGGTGTTGTCCAATCGTAATATTTTTGTGCCGGTATCACTCCACTCAATGGAGCAAACTCTGAAATATCATTTTGCATCATTACATAACATAATCTTGCACCATCTTTCTCATGATATATCAAGTACGGTATACCATCACCATGAAGCTGCAGCGAATGCGCATATTCATTCAGATAATAAATGTCCCATTGCGGGAATTCCATTACCAAATTGTTCCACTTTTCCTTTTCTTTTAAGCTAATTAATTCCATCCTGCTTTTCCTCTTTAAAATAAGCTTCTATTACCTGTGCCAGATATTCCATGTGCATACTTTCATATCTCTGATCAATTGGAAGTGAAATGATGTTTTCATATATCTTTACCGCATCTGAATCGGTTTCCAGCCCTGTCCCTGCTAAAGGCCAGTGTACTGCACAATATATCTTATTTTCCATCAGATACTGACGGAATTGATTTCTATTCTCAACATATACCGGATATACAAGTGGCACAAAATTATCTGTCGATAATACATCTTTTACCGGGACATTCTTTAACTTTCCCTTTAACTGGCCATAATTCTTCTTTCTTTTTGCCTGAAGCTGTGTAATTGATATACACTCTAATATATTCTTTGATATATCGGACATCTGATATATCTCTGTCTGCATATCCAGTCGTTGTTCTGACTTTGCAAAAATTTCTCTGTAAATCGAATTACAATCCACACCGTATTGTATATAATATTTTTTTAATATCATTGCGTCTAGTGAATCATAAAATAAGTTTTTCTGATACATTGTCATGTTCCACTGATCTGAAATATCTTTTTGCGTATAAAGAACACCACCATCTGTAATTGGAAACCACTTTCTAAGGCTGCATACACAGTAATCACCTATCGTTTTTTCTCTTGTAAAAATACTATGCGTTGTATCCTCAACAATACAGCATCCATAATTTTTCTTTGCTTCGTGAAGATATTCCAACACTTCATCATTCTGGATGTTTCCAAAATAATGCATCAGGTAGATAACCGTCACCTGTGAATCCATCTTACTTTTCAAATCATCAATATCAATTGTCATATCGGGATTTATTTTATAAAAGCGAATCTGGTTATCCTTCTTATATACATCAATTACAGATTCACAAATATATGCAGGAAGTAGTACAATTCCCTTTTTTAACGTTTTATCCAATATTTTAAGCGCACTTCTGCCACTGTCTGTATAAACAGCATGATAATCTTTTAAATAGCTAAAGATATTATCCTGTTTATACGATAATTGCGTTATATCCAGTTCAAAATTGCTTCCTAATTCCATATCCGTGTCATCTTTCTTCAAAATATCTTTTTGCTGTTACAGTCCTTTTAAACTTTCCTCAAAAAGTTCTTTCGTTTCACGCGCATTTTTCATAAAAATCTCAGCGATCTGCATGCCTTTATCTGCAATTGAATTTAAGTCTTCCTTAGAATATTTCTCTTTATTAGTAATTCCGCTATACATTTCTTCCAAAATCTGGTCCGCATCCATAGATGATGCATCCGTAATTAGTGTACCTGAAAAACTGCGTTCTGATGTCATATACAGTTCATCTATTTTTTTCATGATTTCTTTACTATCATTTATATTATCTATTTTTTTTAATTTATCATATAAATGATAGCATTTCTCGTAATTTTGATAGATTAGCTCACATTCCTGTATATATTCTTCTATGATAATTGAAGGTTGCTCCAAAGTGAAAGACTTCTGGCATTCCTCTATCAACCTTTTAAAATCATTATTAACATCCGGAACAAATTTTTTTATTGCCTCCTCAAAAGACATATGAACTGCGCCTTCAATATATACACCCTTAGATGAATTAATAAATGTAAGATCTTCTTTCCTATCCTTAATTCTTTTTTCAACATCTTCTTTATATGGCATAAAGTTTACATATGTCAATAATGTTTCTCCATTCTGTCCCTTTACTTCCGTATAATCATCTTTCTCTGCTTCATTAATCCCGCCATCATCATAGACAACAGATGCATGCTTTTTATCCTTTAAAAATGCCAAATCCAATCCAATTGCAATGATCTTATGAAATCCTAAATAATTTAAGATCGACAATACCATATTGGCGACACTTCCACCTGGACTGATATATTCCACTTTATCTGCAATATCTTTTGGAACACATGAATCACAATTGCAGAAGATTTTGGTTCCCTTTAATTTTCTTACCTGCTTATATACACTCTGTAAGCACCAAAAAAGCGGTGTTTCATCCGCTGTCTGATTTTCAAAAAGGACTTCCTGCTTTTGCGGATCAATTGTCGCAAATCCATCCGGCTTTATATGATGTTCCTCACACATTCTAATTGCTGAATCAACTGCTAAAATAAATGCCTTTCCTTTAATATGTTTTAAATATTCTATATTATCATCAAGCGACGGGCCTGCCGCAACTAAAACTGCAACTGCATTCTCCATATCTACTTTCTGTTCAAAATATTTTTTCATATCAGATATAAGAATGCTTTTATAAATATATGGTAAATTCATAATACGATTATAGTTAAAAATTTTTGCGTATTTATCTATAGTATTATCCGTATAAACAGCATTTCGTATCATTTTTTTACATTCTACAATTTTTTCGCTGATTTCTGCAGCATATATTCTCCCATATTCCGGCTGTATATAAACATATGAATGTAAAAATGCGACATTTTCCATACGATCAAATGTACATCTTATCAATTCCTGCTCATTCAACCCCTCTACAAACAATAAAACGTTCTTTTTACTTACCAAATCCGACCAGTCATGATAATAACTATTTACTGCGAATATTTTTGGATTAGGTTCATATATAAAAACAATAGTGTCAGATGGTACAATCTTTGTCAAGGCTCTTAATGTATCAAAATTGCCCATGCCGAACACATATAAGCAGCTAATATAATTTTGCTTTTTAATTTCTTCTGCTGCAAACTCAGCGGCATATTTGCTGTTATAAAAGCTATTCATTCTCCACCATCTGTCTTCTTTTAGAATAGCAATATTTCCATATTCGTCTACTGCAATTTCCTCATCTGATAAATCAAACTGTCTACAGTATACTTCCAATTTTTTATAATAATCATTTGGTTGTTCTTTCAAACACTTCATGTTATTTTCAAATATTTTATTCGTATCTATATTACTTGTGTCTAAATTTGCTTTTTCATGCAATGTAATTTGTCTGTTATTACTCATTTTTTCATAAACAGCTATAATATCACAAATTTCATAATACACAGTATCTGCGGTCAACAACTGATCTGTATTTTCTATTGCGTCTAATAATTGTGAAAAGACACTTAAGACTGCTCTTTTCATCCCTTCTGATATTTGCACCGCCTCCGATATAAATGTATTCAATTGGGGCAATACTTCCTGCAACTCCAGCCATGCAGTATTATCATTTTGATAGAGTTTTCTGCCTATATTTTCTAATATGCCATATAAATTTAATGTATCCATGCATTTTCCTTTTTATATAAGTATTTTATTTTAATAAGAAAAAAGAGTCAGCCAAAGCCGACTCCTTTCTCTTATAATAGCACTTACAATTACTGAAGTAATGAAAGAACACCCTGATTTGCCTGATTTGCCTGTGCAAGCATAGACTGACCAGCCTGCTGTAAGATGTTGTTCTTTGAGTACTGAACCATTTCTTCAGCCATATCTGTATCTCTGATACGTGATTCAGCTGACTGAGTATTTTCACTGATGTTATCAAGGTTAGCTACTGTATGCTCTAATCTGTTCTGAAGCGCACCTAACTTTGAACGTAATGCAGACAGGTTTGTAATAGAGTTCTGGATGATTGTGATTGAAGACTGTGCAGCAGAAGCTGTACCAACCTTAACCTTAGCATCAAGAGCTGAACCTACAGTACTTGTTAATGCACTGATTGCAATTGTGATAACCTGATCCTGATTAGCACCAACCTGAAGTGTCTTTTCATTGTTTGATGAAAACTCACCTGTTAAGATATCCATCTTGTTGAACTGAGTTGTAGTACCAACTCTTTCAATTTCAGTCTTTAACTGCTGAACTTCGTTATCAAGAGCTGTTCTATCCTGTGTAGCGTTAGTTCCGTTAGAAGCCTGAACTGCAAGTTCGCTCATTCTCTGAAGCATTGAGTGTACTTCATTTAAAGCACCTTCAGCTGTCTGTACTAAAGAGATACCATCCTGAGCATTGTCAGATGCCTTATTAAGACCTCTGATCTGGTTTCTCATCTTTTCTGAGATTGAAAGACCAGCTGCATCATCTGCTGCACGGTTAATCTTATAACCTGATGATAACTTTTCTGTAGACTTCTGAAGTCCGTTTGTTGTGATTCCTAACTGTCTGTTAGTGTTGGCTGCTGTCAAATTGTGCTGTACTACCATAATATTCTTCCTCCTTGAATATGTAGCGGCTTCCATGCCGCCGTAATTATTTTTAGTAATCTTCTGGATTACTTACATTTATTATATCGGGTGTATTTTAGAATACTTTAGCCCGGATATAAACTTTTTTTATTTTTTTTGGTCTAAAAAATGCGATTCGTAATTATTCAGCTTGTTGGCATTCTTATAATACGCATTCGCCTTGCTGGTTGTACGCTTGGCATTACTTAATTCCTTGCGCATCTGTGCAAACCGCTTTTCGACCAGCTGTTTATTGCGCAGCTCCTGTGCCTGTATCCGGACACCCAAGTCCGTAACCGCCGACACCAGCTCTTTTAACCGCTGTAATGGCTGCTTAAACTTTGCTTTATTGTGCTGTACTTCGTCTTTTACACGGTTAAAGACGGAATTAAAGCCCTCATCCAGCTTAAGAATTTTTTCTACCAGTTCGCCTTTATCGCTTAAATTCTGCTCAAAAGCCTGATCATCAAATTCTGCTGCCGTAATAATTGCCTGCTGTTTTTCATTATAATCTACAATCTGCTTTAGCAATTCTTCTTTTTGAACCAGACTGTCAATCATAATCTGAAGATAATTTTCTGTATCCATATCTGCTCCTCATTTTTCGTGTACATACTTCCACATTCAATGAGTTACACACTTTTTGCGCTTTTCATAACCTGTTTCCACGTATCCCGCATACCGCGGATTTCATTTAAAGCCTTCTCTAACGTTTCTTTATCCTTATGGATATTGGCATCTGTAAGCAGACTATAAATATAACGGTATACATTATCAAAGTCTTCTGCAACTTTATATGAATGATTTAATGTTGCCTGTAATTCTTCAATAATCGCCTGTGCCTTTTTGATGTTATCATGTGTCTTCTGAATATTATTTTCTTCCAGTCCCATTATCGCAATGTTGCAGAACTTGATTGCCCCTTCGTAAAGGAGCAATGTCAGTTCTGCCGGGGATGCGGTGAGGACTTTATTGTTATTGTATTGTGCATATGCATTATTTACTGCCACGATTTTTCCTCCTGCATGCTGTATTTATCAGCCAAATAATCCAGAAATAGAAGATGCCTGTGAATTTAATGAAGCCAGTGCAGATTCCATTCTTGAGAACTTCTTATAATAATAATCTTCCCATGTTGAAATCTTTGTTTCCTGGTCTGAAATCTTTGACTTATACTCTGAATACTGTGTTGCCATCTCCTTGTCATTGTAAATGGACATATAGCTGCTCATGCTGTTTGATGTTCCCAGCTTTTTGTTCAGTGTGCTGTACAGGTTATTTGCCAGCTGTGAAAAGAATTTAATGACTGTATCCGAGTCATTGGCAATCGCTGCTTTTAATTTATCTTCATTTCCCTTTGATGTTGAATCGTCTTCATCACCGTCAATATGAAAAACGCCCTTTTCATTCGTTCCGCTGGAGAAATAGCTTCCTGTAGAAATACCGAATGTCGATAAATTGTAAGATTTACCATCAATTGTAATTCCCGCAAGCATTGTATTCTTCATGGATGAAATAACACTGTCCAATGTACCGTCACGGCGAAGCAGTGAATCCTTAATCTTTGTTTCCCACTTTTCGACCTCATCATCAGACATGGACTCTTTTTCATCATCTGTCAATGGCTCATAGCCCTTTGCACTTTCCGCATTATAAGCAGTATCTAACGTCTTAATCAGTTCATTATACTCTGAGAGCATATCTTTAATCGTATCATAAATACCATCGACATCTGTATCTGTCGTAATCGTTACCGCTTCACTGCCTGTCAGTGCTGTTGCCTGAATCGTTAAACCATTGATTGAGAAGTTATTGGTCGTATTCTCAAATACTGCACCATTAAGCTCAATCTGCGCATTGCTTCCGGCAATACGGACTGCTGATGTTGTATCTGTTGATGACGAGGTGGACAGTCCGAGCAATTCTTTCTGAGAATCTGTAGCTGTACCTGCTGTATATGCATTGTAGGCTTCTACCATGCTCACAGCATACTCATACTGCGTGGTAGCTGCTGCCTGATAGCCTGTTGCCAGTGAATTGTTGCCTGTGATTGCATCACTGTAGCTTAACAGAATCTTTCCGTTGGTGCTGTCTACCTGTGCTGCATTGGTGCTGTCTACGCCCGCTTCCGTATAATACTGATTGATTGATGTATTATTCGCCGCAATTGTTTCGTTATTTGATGTAATAGAAGCTTCTGTACTTGTAAGCAATGAATCCACATCACTTGTATATGACACATTGCCATCGTCATCTGTCTTCTGTGTTCTTGTAAATACAAGTGTATCATCACTCACTGTTTTAGAAACAGTCTTTACTGCTTCCAATTCTAACTTTTCATCATCCGTAATGGTTCCATCTGTTTTTTTAGCTTCTAACTCTGACTCTCTGTCAGACAAATACTTTCTGGCATCATCAAGTGTCGTCGGATTATAAATTCCATCACCTGTGCCTGTATAATTTGCCTTTTCAATAAAGCTGTCCACATACTGCTTCTGGTATGCAAGTTTTTTATTCTTTTCTTCCAATTCTGCATTCGATGTCTTTAACTTCTCAATTGCTGTATTATACTGTTCAATTGTTGCATCATAATTGCTCTTAGCTGTATCAGCAATGTAAGTATTCTTATCCGTACCTGCAATGGTCTGATATTTTGCAATATCCTTTGCAACTGTATCGGCTGTTGTTGCCTGAAGCTTTAATGCCCCCAAAGCATTCTTACCATTGCTGTTGGCAGCCGTCATTGAAAAATCGTTATCCGCACCGGACGACTTGGAACTGATAAAGAACCGCTGATTATTCTCATCAAAGCTTGCCGTCAGTCCTGCATTTTTTAATTTTACAACAAATTCATTGATTGTCATATCAGAAGACAAATCAATCGTTGATGTCTTTCCATCTGCTGTAACAGAAATGCTGGCACCATCCGCAGCAGAACCCATACCGTCCACTTCACTGAGTTTGCTGCTGCCTGTCAGCTTCGTACTACCGCTTCCACTAATCTTTCCACCTGTCAGATAACCGGTTGAAGCAAGCTTTGTCACCTTTAAACTCTGTGTACCGCTGACCGCAGATGTAGAAGCGGATACGGTTGCATAAGATGAATTGTTAATTGTTGCCTTTTTTAAATTATACGCACTTGTCAGTCGGTTACTTGAAAGTGTGCCGGAATAGAAGTTTGTAATCTTTGTATTGATACTCTTCCACTTATCCTGCTTCCATGAAAGCTTTGTCTGTGCTTTTTCATAATCTTCTTTTTTAGTACGATACCCCATGACCAGTGCGGATACTAATGCTTCCGTATCCAGACCGGACTGCATACCTGATAAACGAATTGGCATATCATCTACCCCTTTCTATATGTCTGTATGTCTGTATGTTTTGTACCTGTATTTACTACATCTTTTCATCGACAAGAAGTCCTGCCAGTTCACAGGCCTTTGTAAACATTTTAAGCATTTTCTCAGAAGGAATCTCTTTTAATACTTCTCCTGTTTCCTTGTCTTTAATCTTAATGGTGATCCGGTTCATCGGCTCATACACACCAAACTCCGCAACCGTATTGCTGTTTAAGACTTTGCTGATGTCTTTGACATCTGCAAGGGTTGCTTTGCTTTCCTGACTTTCAGGAGATGTACTGTCCTGTCCAAACGAAAGCTGTACTGCCTGTGCCGCTGTATAATCTGCTGTCTGTGCGCTGCTGCCTGCTGCCTGGACATTTGTCGTTACGGGTGCTGTCGTCTGCACACTCTGTGTTGCTGCCGATGCTTTGTTAATTGATTCTAATCCCACTTTTATCCACCTCCGTGTGATAACGCATACTTTGTTTCCTTGTTCCCCGGTGAATATCCTTTTTCACCGCTTTTAAACTGCGCAGTAACCGCAGTTTATCTCATTTCTTATTAGTATTATCGGTTTTTTGGACCTGAATCTTTAGAATAACTTCTTTAATTTTTCCATATCTACAGACTGAGAAGCCTCTTTATTAGCTTCCTGTATCTGTGTAAAGACTTCTTTCCGGTAGATCGGAACGGACTTTGGTGCAGAAATACCAATTTTAATCTGGTCGCCCTTGATTTCAAGAATTTTTACTTCAATATTATCATTAATAATGATTGCTTCGTCTTTTTTCCGCGATAACGCCAGCATTTCTACTCACCCGCCTTTTCTTTTCTTTCTTTTAAAAGATTATAAACCGGAAATCGAACAACATAGTCTTCATTGGCTGCAACTGCCTGAACTGCTTTCATCGTCGCCGTATTAATAATAATCGGCGCTTTTAAATTACAGGTCATCTTTGTAAGATCAGACGGTACTGTCATTGTCACAAATATCATCAGATCATCACTTTTTACATTTTCTCCCAGTTTATAAACAAGTTCATCTTCAACATCCGGTGCATATTCATCCACAATATATTCCGGCTTAATAATCGGCAGTGCCAGTGCCTGTTCATCTAACGACTGCAGCCACATAATTGGTTTTTCTTTCTTATCTTCTGTTTCATATACAATTGCAAACCGGGTACAGTCTTCAAAACCAATCAGCCCTTTTTCAAATGTAATCACCTTGGCATCATCAATTTCCACTGTGCCAAACCATTTTGTATTAATCTGCATATTTACTCCATTTCTGAGCGACTTGTTGCGAAGCGGCGATTTCTCATCTGCCATAATGGCTATTTGTTTTCGCTCAGAAACAAATAGCCGTGTGAAACATATGCTATCAAGCATATGTTTCACACTATCTCCATTTTCTAATAAAGACTGCCTGCGCACTTTCTCACAAGCAGTCTTTTATTTTGCTTTTATTTTTATCCTAAGAAATCTAACAATGTCTGCTGTACAACTTTACTTGCAGCCTGAAGCGATGCATTGTATACAAGCTGTGCTGATGTGTAGCTTACGACAACATCTTCCAGATCAATATCTTCATTGGCAGACTTGCTTTCTGTGACATTGGTAAACTGTTCTGTGAGTCTTCCCTGTGTCAGTTCCAGTCTTGTCAGTCTGTTACCGACATCTGCATTGGCAAGGGAAATCGTCTGCTTATAGCCCTGCATCTGTGAAATGCCGCTTTCAAACGCCTTTGTCATCTCATCTTCTGCCAGTGTTTTCTGCTTATTCAAACCGCTCAGCATCGAATTTAACTTCTTCTGTGAGTCCTCATCGCTGTACTGGCTCTGTTTCATCATGCTCTCTACCTGTGAAATCTGGCTTTCTAAGTCGAGTACGTTCTGAACGGACGTCACAAGGTCGTCAATATCTCTGCCAAGGTTAATATCGAATGCCTCATTGGCTTCGGTATTAATCTTGATTTTCTGTGCGTAGTTGATATTATATTCTACATCTTCCCTGACTTTATCATAAACAATTCCAGTCTTATTATCCACGCAGTCATAGTACATGGTTGGATTTAAATCATCCTTAATAAAGTTATCCTTCTGATACGTAAATGAAAAGCTGTCAGAGGTGTAGACCTGCTTATAAACATTTTCGCCCATCAGTACTTCGCCTGTTGTTGCATTAAAGGCAATTTCATTATCGCCCGGAATGTAGTTTTTATCCGTTGTATTGGTAAATGTCAGTGCAGTACCGGTAGAATCTGTAATGCTGTACTGTCCGTTGGCATCCGGATTGACCGTTGTTGTCGTTGTAATCGGGTTGCCGTCGGCATCAAGCTGCTTATTGCCATTTGCATCAAGCTGGTATGTTGTAACGGTTGCTGTGCCGTCTGCGGCAAAGCTGATATCTGTATTGTTATAGCTTAAGCTATATCCGGTGTTTTTCACATCTGAATAGCCAAGGCGCAGTCTGTAGACACTTTCCACATTTGGCATCACAGCATTTCCGTCGGCATCATAGGATACGTTTAAATTTAAAATATCTGCATTGCTATACGCATTGGTATAGACGGTCTTGCTTGAAATATCATCTCTGCCAAACTTCTGTGTAATTGTATAATCTGCTTCAGCTGCCAGTGCATCGGACTGATAGGTGAGTGTCGTATCCGTCTTATAACCGGTAAATACGTAACGTCCGGCGTAATCTACATTTCCTTCATCGTAGAAAGTCTTTTTTAAAGCCTTTAAGCTTTCTGCAATCGTATTTCTCTGTTCTGATGCATAAGAATCGGATGAACCCTGATTGCAGTATTCATACAGCTTATTAATAACAGATTCGCCCTGTGTCAGCGCGCCCTGTGTTGTTGAAAGCCACTGCTGTGCATCCGGGATGTTTTTCTTTAAATACTGTGTTACTTCATTTAAGCTGGCACGAAGACGTAACGCACGAATGGCAATAATCGGGTCTTCTGACGGCTTATTAATCTTTTTTTGTGTAGACAGCTGGGTATCCAGTGTATTAACCTGTTTTTTATTCACCTGGATATTTGCCATACTGCTGTTAATCATCATCTGATTTGTAATTCTCATATCTTCTCCAATCCGGAATCATTCCTGCAATTCATCAAATTATAAGCCTGTTCCATTAATCAGCTTGTCATAAATTTCATTCATGACAGACATCATCTTTGAATTTAAGTTATATGCCTGCTGGAATTTCATCATATCCATCGCTTCTTCATCGGTATCAACACCCATGATTGATAAGCGCTGGTTCTGAATGGTTGTGCGCAGGTTGTTGTAATTGTCTAACATATTGGTTGCATTGCTTGAATCAATGGACATATCACTGACCATACTTTCAAGGAAGTATGCGCCTGTACCACCATCGAAAATCTTTTCACTCTGAAGCTTTCTTAACTGCTCCATAATATCTGCTTCTGCCTGTCCGGTTGCCGCAGAACTTCTTGTTGCAAGCTTATCGGCATCTTTAATCAGTTCTGGATTGACTGTAATGTTTAAAGCCGTCATCGTATCTGTGTTTGTCTGTGTTACAAACAATGAAATGCCCTGCTGTGTTCCGTCTGATGTCAGACCACTCTTTAAAACGTTATTGACTGCTTCCGACAATGTGGAAATGAACTGGTTTAACTGGGACTGGTAATACGGAATCCCCTTAAAATCTGTATTCTGTTCATTTCTTAATACAGATTCCAATCCTTTGTTACCGTCTGAATCCAGAATGTAATCGCCGTTCTCATCCACTTTGTACTGTTCGAACTCACCATTACAGCCGTCACGGATATCTACCAGTGCCTTCATCTGTCCGCCAAGGGACGGGCTGTAAAGATTGAAGTTTTGTCCGCTCTCCCACTTTACATCATATAAAGAAGCGGCATCGGAAGCATTTCTCTTATCTGCTCTGGCTTCTGTATAAAGCTTATTGTAATCGTATCCTGCAACCAGTGTCTGTCCGTTAATGGATACCCTGAAATCTGTCAGACCGTTTCCGATGTCTTCTTCATTGATGCTGACATTGACAATCTGTGCCAGATCATCAATCAGCGCATTTCTCTTATCTCTTAAATCATTTGCATCGCCGTAGTTGGCTTCAATCTGATTAATCTGTCTGTTTAAAGAAGCAATGTTTTGTGCATAGGAATTAATCTGCTCTACCGCATCCTTGATTTCGTTATTTGCATCTTCCTGAATCTTTCTAAGATTCGTAGACAATGTATTAAAATACTGCGCCATGCTCGCTGCATTGTTAATCAGCTGATTCTTTGTCGAAGCCTCGCCCGGTGCTTTAATAACTTCTTCTACCGATGTAAAGAACTTCTGATATTCCTTACAGTAACCGTTCAGATTCCATTCATCAAAGAAATCTTCAATCTGGTCCATATAATTTTCTTTTGCTTCATATTCGCCGTAATTCGCCTGATTGTTACGGTATTTTTCATCGTAATAGCTGTCACGCAGCTGGCTGACACCTGTTACTTTAACACCGGCACCGAGCATACCGTAGGTTGAGAACGTACGTAATGCCTGTGCTGCTTCTGTGGATGCCTGCTGTTTTGAATATCCCTTTGTATTAATATTGGATACATTATGTCCCGTAACATTCAGCGATGTGGATGCTGCCTGCAGACCGCTGTATGATATTGTTAATCCAAAAAATGTTGATGCCATATTTTCCTCATTTCCGGGCGGTTTTATTACCGGGCAGCATCCGCTGCCATGGTTATCTGCTTTCGCCCCGTTGCAGATAACTGTTTAAACTTCATTTTATGCATTTCCAAGTGAAACGATTAAGCTTTCTAACATATCGCTGACAACATTAATATACCGTGATGCTGCATTGTATGCCTGCTGGAACTTAATCATCTTTTCAAGTTCTTCATCAGAAGATACACCCTGCAACTGTAAACGCTGGTTATCATATCCGTTTACCATGGTTTCCTGATTGCTCACGTAATTGTCAAGCACACGACCCATCGTTGCGTATTCACTGATGAAATTTGTATAATATGTATTAAAATCTGACTTTGCATAGACCTCAGGATTTAAGGAAGCAAATTTGTTCTCCCACATATCCACCAGTTCCTGTGCTTTGTCAAAATCTTCTTTCCCCTGCTTTGTTGTCAGCGCAATCTTACCGACATTCTGTGCAACTTCCTCGTTCATCTCAAGGCTGCCGATGGTGTAGTAAGACTGGTTGCCCTTGACATCCAGATTGTTTCTGACATAAATCGTACCACCGTTCGCATCGGTTGTCACGATATAACGCTTGGTATTCGTACGTGAAATCAGTTCCTCACCGATGGTCTTATCATCGTCCATACCATAATCTGTCTTATCCATATCCAAAACAGAATATACATAAGAATCTACCTGTTCTTTCTGTTTCAGTGTTTCATCTGTAAAAAGGGCTTCCTCCGATGTGTAACTGTATGTTCCGTCACCATTGTCCGTTCCCTGTACTGCCTGTCCGTGTCTTGTATACAGCACTGCATTGGATGATGCGTTATATGTATACTTCGCTGCGGCAATTTCATTGCCTTCACTGTCTGTCAGCGGTGCATCCAGCGTAATTTCCTTTTCAGGACATAAAACGTCATTGATAGACTCCACAATCCCGTTTACCAGCTTATCCAGCCCTGCCATCGCACTTAAAATAGCAGACGGTTCAATGTATGTATTGTAATAATCCTGCTTTTCCTGATATGCGGCATTGGCTGCATCGTATGCTGCCTGTCCTTCTGCCGTTGTCAGGTCATAATCACTCTCATCCGGCTTTACCGGTACATCGGAAGCCTTGACATTGACACTTCCCCGCGCAATAATTGCACCTTTTAATGAACCCATATCATTTTTACTGCCATTTGAAATCGGCTGTGTAATGTCAAATACATCCTTTTCAAAGGAAGGCCAGGTTGGAATCAGCAGCGAATTACTGTCCATGGTTCTTGTGGACATCTCTGTCACATTATTCTCATTGACAAACGGAATGCCTTCGCATGTGACGATGACACGTCCGTTTGCTTCTTCATAATAAGACATCTTAATATATCCACTGAGTTCATCGAGTGCATTATCACGCTGGTCACGTAAATCGTTGGCATATTCGCCCGAACCGGATTCAATTCCCTGAATCTGCTTGTTTAATGCAAAAATGGTCTGCCCCAGTTCATTAATCCGGTTTACGGAATTCTGTACTTCGGTATTCAGCGTTGTCTGATAGTCTTTTAAACTCTCATAGATTTTATTGGATCTGTTTACAAATGCTGATGTATACTGAATTAAAGAGGATCGTGCAACGGTGCTTTCAGGATTCTTGCTTAATTCATTCACTGCGGAATATAAATTTTTCAAGCAGTCCTGATAGGTAACACCCTGCATTTCACCAAAAAGATCTTCTACTTCTTCTACGGCTTTTAAGTTGCTTTCATAGTAACCTAATCTGCCGTTCTCTGTCCGATACGCTCTGTCGATAAACGTATCGCGGATTCTGCGGATTTCACTGACGGAAACACCGAGTCCGTATTTATCAATTGTATTACTTCTCGTACCAACAGTCAGATACGTCATATCTTCAAACGTAATCTGCTGTCTTGTATACCCCTCTGTATTAATGTTGGCGAGGTTATGTGCTGTTGTATTTAAAGCTGTCTGCGCGCTGTGCAGGCCGGAAACGCCAATATACAGACTTCCCATTCCGTTTGCCATTGTTTCTCCATTTCTGCCCTCATCTGCTTATCCTTAAGCCGGCTGTCCTCCCCTCCGTGGGAAAACCTGTATAAAGTATAAAATTAAATATTACTGTCTTGCATCAAAGCCGCTGACGGTCTGGATTCTCTCCTCGTCATAAGCGTTTTTACTGTAGTTTCCTGTCTGTGGCGTAAGCACTGCATTTTTTGCAATGTTAAGTTCAAACTCAACCATATCCAGTGATTCTTTTGTCAGTAATTTATTATTCTCGTTGATTTTCATCAACTCATTTAATGTCTTTTTAAGCTGTGCATTAACTGCCGCAAGTGCATCATGCTCTTTAGGCTGCTTCTTTAGCACTTCTAAAATATCTTCTAATTTAATGTCTGTTCTTCTTAAATTGAGTACATTGCAGATATCATCTACATTTTCCATACGCTGCTGTTCCAGTTTGTTAATGGCATCAATACGTGCCTGTTCCTGAACCAGAATATCCTGTAACCGCTCAATATCCGCACCGACAATTGCCTTTGTCTTGTTATTGGATAACTCCAGCAGTTTTTTATACTCTGCATCTTCCTGTCCAAGTACATCAATAAGTGTATCAATTAAACTTGCCATGAAAGAATCTCCTTAAAATGTTAATGTTGCAATATTCTCAAGCATCTTACCGGCAACTTCCTGCGCACTCACACGATATGTTCCTGCCTCCATTGCCGCTTTTATCTGTGCAACCTTGTCTTCTCTTACTTCCGATGTCCGGCTTACTGCCTCTTTTGCTGTCTGATAATCCTTTGCTGTTCTTGAAATTTCCAGTTTATCACTATATGAAGCAGTACTGCCTCCCTTCTTTGCAGAAGAAGCTGCCCCACTCTGATAAATCCGGTTCACAGCACTGTATGCCTCTACACGCATTGCTGACCGCCTCTCTTTCCGTTTAAACTCTTTTCCTATTCTCATTAAAATGGTTTCAGAAATATTATCGGTACTTTCGGCATATTCCTTAACCTGTTTTTACAATTTTTAAATACAAAAAAAGAAAGAATCGCCCGGAATTCTGTATATATCCTGAGTAATTCTTTCTTTATGCTCTGTAATATAGAATCTGTTATTTATCAAGGAATCTCATTCTTGCATTGTCACGATCCCTGCCTGTCCTTGGTGCCGCTGCCGGTGCCTTATACAGATTATCCAGCTTGTTTGCCATCGTTCCTTTGCACTTATCACAGTAACGCCCTGTCTTAATCGTTGCACCACAGCACTCACACTGCAGTCCGATCGGTGAATCATCCGCAAAGCAAAGACGTTCTTCACGCACCCACTGTTCAATCTGCTTGGTGCTGACTTCAAATTTATCTGAAATCTCTGAAATACTTGCAACTTTGTTGTCGCGGATATATTCCTTAATTTCCACGAACTTGTCTTCCAGCTGTTTAATACAGCTCGGGCATAAATTACGGTAACTGCCGCCTATATAATTATATAATTTCCCACATTGTCTACAATTTCTAACATCCATAACCAATTCTCCCATTCTGCCGTTCCCGGCATTTTCTTAAAATCCTTTCCCCGCACACAGACATAAAAAATATACTTTCTGTGCGCCCTTTTCATATAAAACTTTTGCGCAGCTGTCTATCGTTGCTCCTGTTGTATAAATATCATCAACAAGTAAAATTTTTTTATATTTTACTACATTTTCTTTTACAAGGAAAGCCCTTTCTACATTTTTTCTTCTTTCCTCATCATTTAATTCTTTCATTGGAGTTGTTTTTCTGGTACGGACCAGGATTTCCGAAGCACAGATCAGATTCAGATTTTTAGAAAGCTCGCGCGCAATCAGTTCTGCCTGATTGTATCCGCGTTTTCTTTGTTTGGCTGCATACATCGGTACGGGAAGCACAAGATCAATATCCCATTTTCCAATGAGTGCACCGCACTGCTGCGCCGCCTGCCTGCCGTAAAATGCCGCATATTCTCTTTTATCATGATACTTGAATTGGTAAATGGACTGTTTAATGCCGTCCGTATAGGCAAAGACCGCCACACCGCGTTCATAAAAATGGCGTTTCACCGTACAGTCATAGCAAAACTGCTGCGTATCCGTCTTTTTTAACGGTTTGCCGCACTTCATGCAGCGCGGTTCGCCGATATATTCAAGTCTGTTGTCACAATCCGGACAGATTTGTCTTCGTCTGCCCTTTTCAAACCCCAGAACCCCGCCGCAGACCGGACACGCCGGCGGAAACACTATATCCGTCAGTTCTTTGATGCCGGTCTGTGCAAGCTGCTGTATATATTCTTTTAAGTTCTGCGTGTTATTCCGCTTGTTTTTTCCCTGTTTCATTTTCCCCTCTATTTCACAAACGTTCCAATTCTAAATGATGCACAAACTGAATTCATTTCTGAGGAATCTTTGATTTAAAGATTATCCATTTCCTGAATCCGCAGGTCCAGTGAAGAATATCGTTTCTGCTCCGATTCATTTGCCGCCATTTCATGAAAGCAGTCTTCCAGTCCTACCATGCAGACACAGGTTCTCGCCCTTGTCACTGCCGTGTATAAGAGATTGCGGTTCATCAGCATACGCGGTCCCGGAAACATCGGAATCAGCACCGCCGGATATTCACTGCCCTGCGATTTGTGAATTGTAATCGCATATGCCAGCTCCAGTTCATCCAACTGTGTAAAATCATAGTATACAAAACGGTCGTCTTCAAACCGCACCAGCATCTGTTCCGAAAAGAAGTTGATGTCTTCTATCACACCGGTGTCCCCATTGAAAATGCCATTGCCGCGGTCATAGGTAACGCCGTAGCGGCTCTTACGCTCCCACTCCAGCTGGTAGTTGTTTTTTATCTGCATGACCTTATCGCCCACGCGGTAAATGGTATCCCCGACTTCTTTTTCCATTTTGTCTGCGGACGGCGGATTTAAGTACTGCTGCATAATCCGGTTTAACCGCTGTGCGCCGACTGCGGATTTTCTCGTCGGTGTCAGTATCTGTATGTCTTTGCGGTCCGCGTGGACATAATCCGGCAGTTTTTCTTTAATCAGTGTACACATCGCCGCAATAATGGCATCGGGATTGTTCCGTTTGACAAACAAAAAGTCTTTGCTGTATTTGTTGAGTGTCACCGGTTCGCCTTTATTAATCTTATGCGCATTCATGATGATTTCGCTCTCTGCCGCCTGTCTGAAAATCTTTTCCAGCTTCACGACTTCAAAGCAGCCCGAATGGATAATATCCTTTAACACATTTCCCGGTCCGACACTCGGTAACTGGTCCACATCGCCCACAAGAATCAGACGAGTCCCAACTGCTATTGCCTTTAGCAGTGAGTTCATAATAGATACGTCCACCATGGACATTTCATCTACAATAATGACATCTGTTTCCAGCGGATTGTCTTCATTTCTTTCAAAATGCATGCCTGTGTTCTGTGAATCGGATGCACTGCCGCAGATTTCAAGCAGTCTGTGAATTGTCTGCGCTTCATATCCGCTTGTTTCTGCCATCCGCTTTGCCGCACGGCCCGTCGGCGCCGCCAGACGGATTTCCAGACCTTCCATTTCAAAATATTTAATAATGGTATTAATAGTTGTTGTCTTTCCCGTTCCCGGTCCGCCCGTAATAACCATCAATCCATTTAAAACAGCCTTATGAACCGCCTGTTTCTGGATATCATCAAGAATTATGTCGTTTTTTTCTTCGATTTGCGCGATTCTTTCGCTGATTTCCGCTTTGTCCCGCTCATACGGGATATTCAGTTCGATCAAATGCTTGGCAATAGAAGCCTCCATATAATAATACATCGAAGCATAAATGCACTTTTCGCCAGACGCATTTTCACGGACAACAATTTTTTTATCAATTGCCATATCCATGATATGGCGCTCCATATCACGAATATCTATTAACAACAGTGCTGTGACCCCCTGCTCTAATTCTGTCCACGGCAGATAGATGTGTCCCTGTCCTGCCGCCTGTGTCAGCACATACAAAATCCCACTGCGGATTCTGAAATCCGAATCTACTTTAATGCCGGCCTTTGCCGCAATTTCATCGGCCGTTTTAAATCCGATGCCGTCAATATCGTCTGCAAGTCTGTAAGGATTCTGCTTAATAATTGTATATATTTCCTGTCCGTATCTGGAATAAATTTTACCCGCAATTCCCATGCTGATGCCATAGTCCTGTAAAAACATCATGGCTTTACGCATGTCGCGTTTATCGACAAGCTGAGCTGCGATATCCATCGCTTTTGTAAGACTGATGCCTTTAATCTCCGCAAGACGTTCCGGTTCTTCTTCCATAATGCGGAAGGTGTCATCCCCGAACTCTTTTACAATCCTCTCAGCCATTTTTTCACCAATGCCTTTGATAGCACCGGATGCAAGATAACGTCTGACCGACTTGGTGTCGTCCGGCGCTTTGAATTCATAAGATTTAATAGAAAACTGCATATCATAGGACGGATGTTTGACAAATCCTCCATTTGCAGTAATAAATTCACCTGCGTTGATGTAACTGAATACACCAACGCAGGTAATCTCTTCACCTTTATAAACCACGTTGAAAACGGTATAGCCGTTGTCTTCATTGCGGTATATGATATTTTCTACAAAGCCTTCAATATATTCTGCTTCATAATCTAAATTACTCCTCAATTCCGTAATTCCTCTTCATCTGATTATAAAGGGTCTGTGCCAGTCCCAGTCCGCTGCCGTTTTCTGTACTGCACAGCGCTTCAGACAGCTTTGACACCATCTGGTCACCAAAATAGCTGGACATGGTACTCATTCCGGAATCACTGCTGTCAGAAGACAGTCCAAAAATAGAAGCATAGCTGTTATCATCATCACTGCTGTCTACTTTTGCCATTTTAAGCATGGATTTTACCATCTGTTCTGCAAAATATTCTTCAAAATCCTTGCAGACTTCCATGAGTTCATCGCTGGAAGATGTGGATAAATCCTTGTTATTTAATGTGTTTTCAATCGCGCTTGTTGTTGAATTGGTATAGGTACCGTTTAAATATGACGAATTTAATCCGCTGATTGTTTCGCTCATATGTACACCTTTCCTCCCCGGCATTAAACTGCCGAACTTCTGCTTTCACTTATCGCTTCAGGTTGTTTGCCTGTTCCATCATCGTATCAGATGTGGTAATTGCCTTTGAGCATAATTCATACGCTCTCTGTGCTGTAATCAAGTTTACCATTTCTGTTGCTACATTTACATTTGAAGCTTCCAGATAACCCTGCTTTAAGGTACTCTTTTTACCTACCTCATCGATATCTTCATTTAATGCAATGCCGGATGCCTCTGTTTCCATTAAAAGAGAATCTCCTGTCTTATCAAGACCTGCCGGATTGGCAAACTGGAATAATCCAATCTTTAAACCGATTGCCGTCGGATTGTTGTTATTTTCTTCACTTGGATATAATAAATTACCATCGCCGTCCACTGTAATCTTTGTCGGGTCATATTCCAGTCCCAGCACCAGTTCATTACCGTCTGAGCTTAATACAGGAAGTCCTTCTGATGTACAGAGCATATAGCCTTCTGTTGCAATCGAGAATCCAAAGTTACCGTTTCTTGTGTAATACGTCTGTCCGTCTTCACCGACTACACCGAAAAAGCCGTTTCCTACAATTGCAAAGTCTGTATCACTGTCTGTTTTGTTGACAGAACCCTGTACATACTGTGATGTTACAGCCGATACTCTTGAGCCTAAACCAACCTGTGCATTAACCGGCTTTGTTTCACCGTTTGCAGATGTGGTCTTTGCCTGTAACTGCTGATATAAAAGAGATTTAAAATGTGTTGTTTCCATCTTGTAACCTGTTGTATTTACATTTGCAAGATTATTGGAAATTGTATCGACATTTGTCTGCTGCGACGTCATGCCTGCTGCTGCCGTCCATAATGATCTTACCATATTCTTCTCCATTCTGTAATCAATACCGGTGATTTTACCGGAAGCTTACTACCATAATATTAATGTCTTTTAACCCGGACATTATTATAATTCTGACATTGTCACCATTTTGCCAAGCATTTCATCAATTGCCTGGATGACTTTCTGTCCGCTTTCATACTCTCTTGCAACCGCAATCATGTCCACCATTTCTGATACGACATTAATATTAGAAGCTTCTAAGTAGCCCTGCTGTACGGTTGCCGTACAATCCTGTTCGGTTGCACCATCCACCGCACGGTACAGATTTTCACCGTATTCTTCCAGATAGTTATAATCTTCAAAATCAACCAAGGCAAATGTATCTACATACTGTCCGTCTGCAAAAATATTTCCCTGTGAATCAACAGATAATTCATTCAAATCTGTCGGAAGCTGGATTCTTCCGCCTTCACCTAAAATATAATCGCCGTCTTTTGTCACAAGATAGCCTTCTGAATTCATCTGAAATGCGCCATCTCTGGAATACATTGTGCTTGTTACACCGTTCTTATTGGTGAACTCTACCGAGAAAAAGCCCTGTCCTGCCAGTGCAAAATCATAGGTGTTGTTCGTTGCCTGTAACGAACCCTGTTCCCAGTTTCTGTATGTTTCCCCAATCTTTGCACCCAGACTGACTGAACCGATATTCTGGTTTAAATGTCCGACTGTTGCATCTTTAATCTTGATGGCATACATGGAATCAAATGCCTGTGTTGTACAGCCCTCTGCTTTAAAACCTGTCGTTGTTGCATTTGCAAGGTTGTTGGAAATCACATCCAGTCTTTTCTGGGAATTCACCATTCCTGTGTACCCTGTGTAAAGCCCCTTTACCATTTCTTTCCTCCTCCGCTCACTTCTTATTTTGCTGATAATTATTTATCATCTCTGTATCCTGCAAGGAATTCAATAAATTTACCGGTTCCGATTGCAACTGCTGTCATCGGGTCTTCGGCTGTCATTGTATGGATTCCTGTCTTCGATTCAATCAGTTCTTCAAGTCCCTGCAGCAGGCTTCCGCCGCCTGTCAGGACAATTCCTCTGTCTGCAATATCGGAAGCTAATTCCGGTGGTGTCTTTTCCAGTACACTGTGTACGGCTTCAACAATCTGGGATGTTGCTTCTTTTAATGCTTCCTGTGTTTCTTCTGACGTTACCTCAACTGTCTTTGGAAGACCTGTTACAAGGTTTCGACCTCTTACGTTCATTGTTGCAATCTCGGTTCTCGGATAAGCTGAACCGACCTTTATCTTGATATCTTCCGCAGTTCTTTCACCAATCAGAAGATTGTGTTTCTTTCTCATATATCGGACGATTGCTTCATCAAAATCATCACCTGCAATCTTAATGGAGGTGCTGACTACTGTACCGCCTAAAGAAATAACAGCGATATCTGTTGTACCACCACCGATATCAACAATCATATTACCGCACGGTCTTGAGATATCAATACCTGCACCGATGGCAGCTGCAATCGGTTCTTCAATGATTGCTACTTCTCTTGCGCCAGCCTGAAGCGTTGCATCTTCTACTGCTTTCTTTTCTACTTCTGTAACACCTGACGGTACACAGACACTGATTCTTGGCTTCTTTAACATTCTCTTGCCGATGGCTTTCTGAATGAAGTACTTTAACATTTTCTCAGTTACTCTGTAATCAGAAATAACACCCTGTCTTAACGGTCTGACCGCTACAATATTGCCCGGTGTTCTTCCTAACATCAGACGTGCTTCTTCGCCGATTGCCTTAATCTTGTTGGTATCTCTGTCAAATGCTACTACGGACGGCTCTTTTAAAACAACGCCCTTTCCCTTTATATAAACCAGAATACTGGCTGTACCCAAATCTACTCCGATATCGGTTGATAACATATGAATCCCCTTTCCGATGTTCTTCATTCTATCTATGTTCGTTTTTCTTATTTTCTCTGTTTCTATATACATTTAGACAGTATAATGCAGTCTAAACATACATCGTAGAATACCATTATATACAACATTTTCAAAATTTAAAAGAGCTAAATGAAATTTTTTTTATTTTTTCCTATTAAAATACTCTTTAAATTCGTCCAGCGCTTCGCCAAACTTATTAGACGTTGCGGACGGGAAGCTGTTTAACATGGAATTTTTGAATTTGCCGGCCTTTTCCTTTGCCGCATCCAATTCCAGCCTTAAGCGCTCTGCGCGTGCCTCCTGCATACTGAAAAATTCCCTGCTGCGCTCGTTGTTCTTATCTGTAAAGACACCTTTAGCATCATTTAAACGCTCTGTCAGTTCTGACAGTTCATTTTTAATTCTTGTTTCATACGTGAGCAGCTTCTGGAAATCCAGCGCCTTTTTAAACGCATCAACCGTATCCACAGATGCCAACGCAATGATAAAAAATAATCCGACTCTTAATATATTTGCCGGAATGGAAGCCACCAGTGCTGCGACCGGAATATGCACAAAGCAGACCAGCAGTACTGTCAGCACACCCCAGAATAAGGACGAGGTCAGACAGATATAGCCGTGAATCTGAAATTTTTTATTGCTGTAATCCCAGTAGCGCATGTTAAACATCATTTCCATCAGTACACCTGTAACATATTCCAGCGCCGTTGCACCGATTGTACCACAGATGTATACTAAAACATAATTATCCTTTGCCCAAAGTGTTGATAACAGCATGATGACCGCTCCCGAACCGTACAGTGGCAGCATCGGACCTTTTAAAAAGCCTCTGTTTGTCAGTTTGCGCTTGTTAAAGGATACAATGGCGGATTCAATGCACCACCCTAAAAAGCTGTAAATAAAAAAGAATGCAATCCACTCTGTAATACTATAATTCTCAATCATACATTTCCTCATTTCTTCATTTTCAAATGCAGTTTCACACCTGCCCTGCGGCAGCTTACTTTTTCTTAAAAAGCATACTTCATTTAAAAACAGTATAAGCCGACAATGGAGTATTTGTCCATAGCCGGCTTATATTTTATAAATACATTTTTAATGCATCTACACGGTCAAGTTTTTCCCATGGCAGATTCAGGTCGTTACGGCCGAAATGTCCGTAGCTTGCTGTCTGCTTGTAGATCGGTCTTCTTAAATCAAGCATCTTGATAATACCTGACGGTCTTAAATCGAAGTTTTCACGGATGATTTCTACAATCTTATCTTCGCTTAACTTCCCTGTTCCGAATGTTTCCACGCGGATAGATGTCGGCAGTGCAACACCGATCGCATAAGATAACTGGATTTCACATCTGTCTGCAATACCTGCGGCAACGAGGTTCTTTGCTACATATCTTGCAGCATATGCTGCGGAACGGTCTACCTTTGTGCAGTCCTTACCTGAAAAAGCGCCGCCGCCGTGTCTTGCAACACCACCGTAAGTATCAACGATAATTTTACGTCCTGTCAGACCGCTGTCGCCGTTTGGTCCGCCGATCACGAAACGTCCTGTCGGATTGATATAAATTTTCGTATCATCATCTACCATACTGTTGTCTACAATGGCATCAATAACATACTTCTTGATGTCTGTATGAATCTGTTCCTGTGAAACTTCCGGCGCATGCTGTGAAGATACAACGATGGCATCCAGTCTTACCGGCTTGTTGTTTTCATCATATTCCACTGTAACCTGTGTCTTTCCGTCCGGTCTTAAATAAGAAAGTGTGCCGTCTTTTCTGACCTTTGTCAGCTGTCTTGCAAGCTTTTGTGCAAGTGCTGCAGAATATGGCATATATTCTTCTGTTTCATTGGTTGCATAGCCAAACATCATACCCTGGTCACCTGCACCAATGTCATCTGCATCCGGATCAATGCCTTCTTTTGCCTCAAGTGCCTTGTCAACACCCATTGCAATATCCGGTGACTGCTTGTCAAGTGCCACCATAACGGCACAGGTATTACCATCGAAGCCTTTTTCAGAGCTGTCATAGCCGATTTCTACTACGGTATCTCTTACAATCTGTGCAATATCTACATTGGCCTTTGTTGTAATTTCACCCATAACCATCACAAATCCTGTATTGGTTAATGTTTCACAGGCAACTCTTGAATATGGGTCCTGTGCATATAATGCATCCAGTACTGCATCAGAAACCTGATCGCAGATTTTGTCCGGATGTCCTTCTGTTACTGATTCTGAAGTAAATAATCTTTTCTCCATGAATTCTTTCTTCCTTTCTTTCATCGGGCTTTTTATGTCCCTGTAAACTGTTAAACGCTGCTTCTGGTACTTCTCCTGAAACTGAAAAACGAGCCCCTCTGACAGGACTCGTAATCTATGTAAGATCCGTAATCCTCTTATTGTTCGACCTGCCGCAAAAGCAGGATAGTCGCTCAGGTTGGCACCTTCCATATCTTACCATATGGGGTTGCCGGGCTTCATCGATCCTATGTATCTCCACCGCTCTAAATAAGGGACATCTTAAATTATTCAGTTAATCATTCATACGTATGTATATTACACAATCTATGGGCATTGGTCAAGTACTTTTTATTGACTTTTTATCCCCTCAACCATATAATGAAGCTACCGGAAAATTTATACTTTTGTAAAGGAGATTTCAAGGATGAGCGACAATACACAGGAGAAAAATATTTTTATTTTTGATGCCGCTGAAGGCATGGTTTTATCACAGGATATCATGACTTCCACCGGTCATCTTATTGCTGCAAAAGATACCGTTTTGACTTTAGATATGATTGCAAAAATCTCTGAGTACAATGTCTTAAAAATTAATGTATATGAGGAAGCTGCCGCACAGCCTGAGCAACCGGAAGTTCTGGAACAGATGACTTACTATGAAAAAGTTAAGCAGAGCCAGAATTTCGAACATTTTAACGAAACTTTTATTGATGGTATTAATGATTTGAAGACAGAATTAAATGACATTGTCATTAACCACGAAACAATTGATACGACTGCGCTGTTAAAGAATACTGAAAAAATCCTTGCAGGATATACGAATACTCTCCAGATTTTCGATATGCTCCACTGTATGCGTGATATGGACGATTTAACATATGTCCACTGCATTAATGTTGCCATTATTGCCTCCATTCTTGGAAAATGGCTCGGCTATTCTGAGGAAGATGTAAAGGTGCTGACTTTATGCGGTATTTTACACGATATCGGAAAGCTTTTAGTTCCAAATGAAATTTTAAGCAAACCGGACCGGCTGACCGCTAACGAATATGCCATTATTAAAGAGCATGTCAACTTAGGCTATCAGATTGTAAAGGATGCCGATATTGATGAGCGTGTTAAATCTGCAATTTTACTACACCATGAAAAATGCGACGGCTCCGGATATCCAATGGGTTTAAAGTCAGAAGACATTCCTGATTTTGCAAAGATTATTACAATTGCAGATATCTACGATGCAATGACCTCTTCCCGCATATACAGAAAAGCCCTCTGTCCATTCCACGTTGTACGGGATATGGAACAAGATGCTTTTACAAAATTTGACCCGAAGTTCAGCCTTCCGTTCTTAAAGAATGTCGCCACTTCTTATATCGGAAATAATGTCAAACTTTCTGATGGCCGCACCGGCGAAGTCGTTTTAATTAACGGACATGCCCTGTCACGCCCGATTGTAAAGTGTGAAGGCAATGAATTTGTAGATTTATCAAAAGAACGTAATTTAGAGATTGTTGCAGTATTACAGTAACATTTTTTCTAAATCAAACAAGCTGGTACAGTCTGATGTTATTAACAATAGACCGTACCGGCTTATTTTTATATTCATTTTCCGTAAAACGGCGATAAACACTGCGCGCAGGCGGTCGTATCAGCCGTTTATGAGAATCTGCTTTTGCACGGTTATTGTTCGTGCAGGTATTTTTCGCGCGTTGCCAGTCCGCCGCGGATATGGCGCTCTTTTTTGTTGACATCAAGCACCTTGCGCGCTTCATTTGCAAGCGCCGGATTGATTCGTGTCAGACGCGCCGTCACATCTTTATGTACGGTGCTTTTGCTGACACCGAATTTACGCGCGGTCTGGCGCACGGTTGCTTTGGTTTCGATAATATATTCCGCCGTCTTTACTGCCCGTTCTTCGATATATCCTTTCATGCAATATCCTAAAGTTTGTTTGTATATCCTATTCGGACAACGGAAAATATATGCCTGCTTCTTACAGCCTGCCAGCCACAAAAATGAGGGCAGCCACAAAAGAAGTTCTTATTTACAGTTCTGTGAAATATTGTTTTCCACTTTTTGAAGCAATACGAAAAGCTGCTCCGCTTCTTTCTCTGAAAGATTACTGCAATAAATTTTATCCGTTTCTTCAAATATCTGCTGTACCTTTTTTGCGATGTCCACTCCCTTGTCTGTCAGGGCAATCAGCCATGAACGGCGGCAGTCGGGATTACTTTCCCGTACAAGCAGTCCTGCCTGCTCCATTCGGTCAAGTGTCCTTGACATCGTGGTTACATCTAAAAGGCAGGCATCCGCAAGTTTTTTCTGTGTCATACTGCCTTCAAAAAGCAGTTCTTTTAAAATGCGCGGCTGTCCCTGCCCCACTGTAAGCCCCAATGCGATAAACTGCGGCCGCATTAATCTCTGCCGCAGCACTTCTATCTTAAATAATTCATTCCGAATCTGTTCTTTTTTCATACTTTCCTCTTTTCTATAGGCATTTATGCCGAAAGAACGCGAACTGAATTTATTCAGTTCTGCGATAAATAATATTTGCGACACCTGCGGCGCAAATATCTGTATGGACGAGTTTACTGGCAATCTACGATAATGGCAATTTGCTTTACCCGAAAGCAAATTGCCGTATAAGCAATCTCTCGCATATGAATTGCTCATACTTTATTCCAGTTCAAACTGTCCCGTATACAGCCTATAGTATCTGCCCTGCTGTTCTAACAATTCCTCATGACTGCCGCGCTCTATGATTTCGCCCTTTTCCAGTACCATGATTGCCTTGGAATTACGGACGGTTGACAGGCGGTGTGCAATAACAAATACCGTTCTGCCTTCCATAATCGCATCCATGCCCTTTTCAATCAGCCGCTCGGTGCGGGTATCTACAGAACTGGTCGCTTCGTCTAAAATAAGCACCGGCGGTTTGGCAACTGCCGCTCTCGCAATCGCAAGTAACTGGCGCTGCCCCTGCGAAAGATTACTGCCGTCTGCATACAGCATTGTATCATAGCCGTCCGGCAGTCTGCGGATAAAGGAGTCCGCATTGGCAATGCGTGCTGCCTCATAAACCTCCTCGTCAGTCGCATCTAACTTACCGTACCGGATATTTTCCGCAATCGTTCCCGTAAATAAATGCGTATCCTGAATAACCATTGCCAGTGAGCGGCGCAAATCGTCTTTTGCAATCTGCTGAATGTCGATACCGTCATAGGTAATCGTTCCCGACTGGATTTCATAAAAACGGTTAATCAGGTTGACAATCGTTGTTTTTCCCGCACCGGTTGAACCGACAAATGCGATTTTCTGTCCCGGTTTTGCAAAAAGAGAAATGCCGTTTAATACGCGCTTTTTATCGGTGTACCCAAAGACTACATTTTGAAAACGCACATCACCTTTTAATTCAACATAGCGGAAGCCGCCGTTTTCCGGCACTTTCCATGCGTAATCCGGTGTGCTTTGTTCACATTCTGTCAGTGTGCCGTCCGCATTTTTTACAACGTGACATAAATGCACGTTACCTTCGTCCACTTCCGGCTGTTCGTCCATCATGTCAAAAATTCGTTCCGCACCGGAAAGCGCAGACAACAGAAAATTGACCTGCTGGGTAAACTGGTTTAACGGCATTGCACTCTGGCGCACATATACCAGATATGCCGAAAGACTTCCCAAATCCATCAGTCCCCGGATTGCAAGCAGGCCGCCCGCGCAGGCAGACACCGCATAATTCAGATAGGAAAGACTGACAATGGTTGGTATCATCATACCAGCAAAGGACAGAGCATTGGTGGACTGCTTTCTGAAATTTTCACTGAGTTCGCAAAAACGCGCATAGTCTTTTGCTTCATGGTTAAAGACCTTTTCGACCTTCTGTCCCTCTGCCATTTCCTGTACAAATCCGTTAATTTTGCCGAGTTCCTCCTGCTGCCGGTTAAAATATTTTTTGCTGTGCTTTCCATTTAAGCGGATAACCACAAACATAACAATTAAAAATACCACAACAATCAGCGACAGCCGGATACTGAGTACCATCATCATTATCACCGTACCGAAAAGCATCATGAAACTCTGGATAATCATTGCAAAGCTGTTGTTCATCGCTTCCTGTACGGCATCTACATCGTTGGTAAAACGGCTCATTAATTCGCCGTGTGTATGCGCATCAAAATACCGCAGGGGCAGTTTTTGTACGTGTGCAAATAAATCGCTTCGGATTTCACGGATGACTTTCTGCGAGGTCTTCACCATTAAACGGTTGTATCCGAGCGTTGCCAGCGCGCCGCACAGATACATCACGCCCATTGCCGCAACGGCACGCACCAATCCTTTTAAATCTCCCGGAACGATAAAACGGTTAATGACCGGCTTTAAAAGATATGTTCCCGTAATATTGGCTCCGGCACTGATAAGTACCAGCAGGGCAACCAGCAAAAAGGACCATTTGTGCATGCCTAAATATACCAGCAGATGCCGGATTGTCTTTTTCGTGTCTTTCGGTCTTTTATATCCTACATATTTTGCCATTATAAATCCGCTCCTTCCTTCTGGGATTCGTAAATTTCCTGATAAATGCGGTTGGAAGCAAGCAGGCTTTCATGTGTACCGATACCGCTTACCCTTCCGCCGTCCAAAATAATAATCTGATCCGCATGGCGCACGGAAGATATGCGCTGTGCAATAATAATTTTTGTCATATCAGGCAGTTTCTCTGCAAGTCCTTCGCGGATTCTGCTTTCTGTCGCCGTATCAACCGCGCTGGTTGAATCGTCTAAAATCAGTACCTTCGGCTTCTTTAAAATGGCTCTTGCAATGCAGAGGCGCTGTTTCTGACCGCCGGACACATTGACACCACCCTGTCCCATTTCGGTCTGATAGCCGTCCTGCAGGCGGTCAATAAATTCGTCAACGCAGGCAATTTTGCAGACTTCTTCAAGTTCCGTCATGGAAGCGTTTTCATCGCCCCATTTTAAGTTATCAAGCATTGTTCCAGAAAACAGTGTATTTTTCTGAAGTACCATCGCAATCGCATCTCTTAAATGCTGCATCGGATAATTTCTGACATCAACGCCGTCCACCTTTACCGTTCCCCGCACGGTATCATAAAGACGCGGAATCAGCTGGACAAGCGTGGTTTTTGCTGCACCGGTCTGACCGATAATTCCTACTGTCTGACCGGCTTTAATATGAAATGATACATCGGAAAGCACATATTCTTTTGCTTCTTCCTTATATTTAAACCACACATGGTCAAATTCAATTTCGCCGCGCTCTACGCTGATGTCCTTTGCATTTTCATCGGTCAAATCTATTTTTTCATCGATGACCTCAAGGATACGCGCGCCGGATGCCAGAGAACGTGTCATCATTAAAAATACGTTGGACATCATCATCAGTGAATTTAAAATGAGCAGGACGTAGCTTAAAAATCCGGTCAGTTCACCGATACCGAGCCTGCCCTCATGAATCAGATAACCGCCGAATAACAGCAGGGACAGTATTGTTGCGTACATAACAAACTGCATGGCAGGCATATTTAACACGGCAATGCCAAATGCTTTTTCGGATTCTTTTTTCAGATTAAGATTTGCTTCTTCAAATTTTGCGATTTCGTAATCGCCCCGCACATAGGCTTTGACTACACGGACTGCCGTCAGATTTTCCTGAATCGTGCGGTTCATGCGGTCGATTGCAAACTGCATTTTAGAATAAAGGGGTCTTACATTTGCTATAATGCAAATGAGTAAAACGGCAAGTACTGGCAGTGCCACGAAAAATACGAGCGCCAGTGTTGAATTAATGGAAAATGCCACGCCCGTTGCAAAAATCAGCATGACCGGACTTCTGCCAAACGGGCGCATACCGGTTGAAACGGCATTCTGAATATTCGTGACATCGCTTGTTAAACGTGTCACAATCGACGATACCCTGAAATGGTCGATATTGGCAAATGAATACGACTGCAATTTTTCGTATTCGGCTTCACGCAGGTTTGCGCCCAGTCCCTGACCGGCAAGCGCCGCAAAACGGGCGCTTCCGATTCCAAGCACCAGTGCCGCCGCCGCACAGAGTACCATTTGAAATCCTTTTTGATAGATGTATCTTTCATCGCCTGTCGCAACACCGGTGTCAATCAAATCCGCCATAATCATCGGAACCATTAACTCCAGCACCGCTTCCACCGCGATGCAAAACAATGCCAGAAAGGCATATTTCTTATACTGTTTCATATAAGAAAAGATTCTCTTTAACATTTATTGCACCTCCAACTGTTGTATGTGCAACAATTGTAGATTCAAGTTTTTGAAATGTCAAGAGGATTTTTATAATCCACGCAAATCTAATTTATAAATTGTCCGGCTTAGTGGTGTATTTTCCAAAAAGGCGGTCATATAAACAGGCATATATATTTTTTCACCTGACACTTCTACATTTCCTTCTGAAAAAATATATGCCTGCGCTATCTGATATTCTTCATTTTGCAGTACATTATTTAAGGCAGAGTGTTTTTTATATTCTTTACCGGATTTAATCTCTAACGGTGTTACTTTTCCGTCAAGTTCTATTACAAAATCAAGTTCTCCCTGTTTTTTGCTGTTAAAATAATACACCTTATGTCCCTTTGACAGCAGCTCCTGTGCCACGGCATTTTCAAAAAGAGCACCATTGTTAATCGACTTATCCTTATTTAATATTGCCACCTTCACCTGATTGGAATAGCAGCTTGTAAGCAGTCCTACATCGGAGAAAAACAACTTGAACAGATTTCGGTTTTCACTGATGATTAACGGACTTTTCGGTTCACTGATATTGTATACAGGAATTGCAACGCCCGCGTCTTTAAGCCACAAAAAGTCATTTGCTACGCGGTCATAGCTGATGCCTTTTCCAAGACTGTTTAACTGAAATCTTTTATTTTTCTGGTCAAGCTGTCCCGGCATTGCATCATAAATTTCCTGTAATTTTAATTTGTAACGGTGTTCGTATTTAGAAAAATCTTTTTTATAAAGACGGATAATCTTATTATGAACCTGCGCCACCTGTGCTAAATCATTGGTTTCAATATACGTACTAACCGCTTCCGGCATTCCGCCGATAATCAGATACAGGTAAAATACGTCTAACATTTTAGCATGTACAAATTCATCAACCGGCGTACGTTCTTTAAAATGCGTATATAACTGCTCAAATGTCCCGTCATGAACACCTGCCGCCTGTGCAAATTCTTTAAAATCCAGCGGATACATGTCATAAATCCGCATATACCCCACCGGTGCCGAGCGCAAATCATTTAATTCCACGCCCAGCAGAGAACCGCTCATAATATAGCGGAAACTTCCTTCTTCCACAAGAAATTTTATGCGGGTTACAATGTCTTTAAACTCCTGTATCTCGTCTAAAAATAAAATTGTTTTTCCTTTTTTTAACGGTTCTTTTACCACCAGACTCAGGCGCATTAATATTTCTTTTACATCTTTTGCTCCTTGAAACAATTCTACAAGTTCCGGCTGTTCGATAAAATTTAATTCAATATAAGGTATGCCGCTTTCTTTTAAACACTGGCGTATCAGATATGTTTTTCCAATCTGTCTTGCTCCCGTAATCAAAAAAGCGTCTTTCCCGTTATCAATCCAGTCTTTTACTGCATTCTGGGCTTTTCTCCGTATCATAAATCTCACCTCTGATAGATAGTATGCAACTTTTCCAACCTAATAATACCTCAAAAATGCAACTTTTCCAACCCAAAACAGCCCTGTTTTTGCAACTTTTCCAACCTTTTTTGAATAAAAAATGCAACTTTTCCAACTTTTTTATAAATTTCATTCTATATATTGTGCATCGCTTTACCCCTTAAAATACAAAAAGATAAAACTCTGCGCTACATTCTTGCAAAGTTTCATCTTTTAATTTCTATACCACTTTCTGTTCACTCCCCGGAGCTGCCACACTCTCTCCGTCCCATGTACAGGAATAAGCCGAAGTTAAATGGACGAGCGCTGTGGCATTTCCGGTGCAAGATACACCTCTTCACCTTTTTCTGTATTGCAAAGTGACACTGATTTACGGAACAAAATAATGCCTGCTACAAATAAAACCGCAATCATGCCTACACCAGCGTTGATGTTTCCGGTTATCTGCGATACAAGGCTTACAATCGTTGTTCCCATAAATGATGCGCCTTTTCCGCAGATGTCCATCAGTCCGAAATATTCTCCGGACTTTTCGGCAGGAATGATTTTTGTAAAATATGAACGGGACAACGCCTGAATTCCACCCTGAAACATTCCAACCAGTACCGCAAGTATCCAGAACTGAATCTGGCTCTTTAAAAATACGGCAAAGATTGCAATTCCAAGATAAGCAAAGATACACACGGTAATCAGGCGGCTGGTTTCCATTTTACCGGATAATTTTCCGAAAAGTATCGCACACGGAAATGCAACAATCTGCGTAACAAGCAGTGCCAGCAAAAGTCCTGTGCTGTCCAGTCCCAGTGCAGCGCCGTATGCCGTTGCCATGTCGATAATCGTGTATACACCGTCTATGTAAAAGAAAAATGCCAGCAGAAACATAAAAATATGTTTTTCTTTGCGGATATTGACAAAAGTCTGTCCCAGACGGCAGAAGCTTTCTTTTACTGCGTGCTTTTGCTTTTTTACATAAAATTTCTGTTCATAGCCTTTTAACAGTGGAAGCGACATCACAAGCCACCAGACGGCAATGATTAAAAAAGCGGCTCCCATTGCCATTTCCATGCTGATTCCGATTTTTCCGCTGCCAAGCACAAGCACCAGACAGACAATAAACGGCACACAGCTTCCGATATAGCCCCACGCGTACCCTGCCGAAGAAACATAGTCCATGCGGTCTTCGTCTGTCACATCACCCAGCATGGAATCATAAAAAATCAGGCTGCTTGAAAATCCGACTTTTGCAATAATGTAAATAACCAGAAACAACATCCAGCCCTTTGCCAGACCAAGCAATGCGCAGCCAATCACACCGGTTAAAATCGCCCCCGTAAAAATCGGCTTTTTAAACCCTTTGGTATCCGCCATGGTTCCGAGCACCGGACCTGCAAGTGCTACAAGAATCGTGCCAACCGATGCCGCATATCCCCAATATGCCAGATAGTCCACCGATGAAATCCCGGCATTGCCTGCCAGATAATTAAAATAAATCGGTAAAATTGTCGCAATCAGCAATGTAAATGCTGAGTTTCCCACGTCATACAAAATCCAGTTTCTTTCCTTTTTTGTTAATTTCTTTCCCATTTTCTGCTCCATTTCTAAGTGATATACGTTCTGCCGTTTGTTTACCCGCACATTTCCAGCGGTTCATCTTTTTCTTTACCGCCAAATGTCAGACCATACCGCTTATCAAACGGAATTTTTCCCGATGCGCTGTCCTCATACTCATCAATTAGCCGCTCCGCCAGCTTTTCGGCATCGCGGTAGAGCTGCATCAGCATCTGGGTGCTGTCCGTGCATTGCGGATTTTCGCTGTAATTGACTAACAGACCGTGCATTTCCTTATAATTTCCCGTTGCCTTTAACAGACCGTAAATCAAAAAACGCTTAAAATAGGATGGAGCTATTAAAAGTTTATTATTGGTAATCATGCCCTGTAATGCCTGCTCTGCCTGCTGTGGCGTTACATTTTTATAAAACGGACTGATAACCTCGGCATTTTTCAAAGTAGGATGAATATGCCCCGTCAGATTGTGTGTCAGCGGATTAAACCCGTCCGTCAGCATTAATTTACGGTCGAATTCCACTTCGATTTCCGTATGGCTGACCCCGCTTTCCGCAATTTTTTTATCAATGTATCCGTGACAGCTGACGTCCAGTGCAAAATGACAGCAGAAGCCGTAAATATACGCTTCACACGCTTCCTTATTTTCCGCTTTCTGCATCACCAAGGATGCCTGCCTGAAAAATTCAATGCCTGGACGGTCGTGCATCGCATATCCGACCTGATTGACCGGATTTGCAAAAAGCGGTTTGTAATAAAATAAAATATCCGGTCCATGCAGTCCGATATCATATAATTCCTTGTACTTTTCTATAATTTGTTTGGGCTTTCCTGTGAGATTATGATAAACCTCCTGCCCCATTCTGTAATGCGCATATGTTGATGGCATATTTCCTCCATTCCGCAGGCATTTCAATGCCGAAGGAACCGCGGACTGAATTTATTCAGTTCTGCGATAAAAGCAATTTGTGCTGCCTGCAACACAAATTGCTGTATGAACAAGCTTACGTTTATGGCTTGTTTATACTTTCCTCCATTCCGAGCGACCTTGTTGCGAGGTGGCGATGAGAAACTCGCGCAGGCGATTTCTCATCTGCCAACAGGGTTGTTTGTTTTCGCTTTTTATATCACTTATTTTATCTCATACTTTGTAAAATTTACTACCTTATTATAGTAAAATATCCGTAAATTTTTTTAAAATGTATGTAAAAAGGCGAAAAAAATATCTTCCCTGCCGGTTTTACCCGGTAAGGAAGATACTTTTTACACGCTCATCGCCGTTCTGCCTTTGCGCGCGCTTTTTTCCAGCCGCTTACAGCAGTAAATAAATGCCGGTATCAGAAAGATATCGGCGGCTATCCATGCACACGGATTGGCAAGACATGCACCGGTGTAGCCCGTTTTCGGCACAAGCAGGACTGCAGCAAAGGTTCTTGCCGCCATTTCAAATACGCCTGCAAGAATCGCAAATACTGAAAAGCCCATACCCTGTATGCAGAAACGCACAACATTGACAAAGGTCAGTGGAATATAAAACAGCGCACTATATAAAATAAACTGATATGTCAGATGAATGATTTCCACTTCATTTGCATCGACAAACAGCAGGGCGATGTAATCGGCAAAGAAATACAGCAGTATCAGCGCACCCACGCTGTAAACCGCACCGATAATGCCTGCTGCACGGATTCCTTTTCCAAGGCGCTTTAATTTGCCCGCACCGACATTCTGCCCGCCGTAGGTTGCCATAGTGGAACCGAGCGCATCAAACGGACAGCACGTAAATGTAAAAATCTTACTGCCGGCGGTCATCGCCGCTACATACGTTGCACCGAGCGTATTGACGGCGGTCTGCAAAATAACACTGCCGATTGCCGTAATTGAATACTGAAGTCCCATTGGAATCCCGTTCATGCAGAGATTAATCATATACCGTTTACCCGCCCTGCGGTCCTTTGCCGAAAGCTTTAAAACCTCGTAGCGTTTATTCATATAAATCAGACAGGCAACACCCGATACAAGCTGTGAAATATCGGTTGCCACAGCTGCTCCCGCGACACCGATTTTAAGTCCCTGAATCAATACAAAATCCAGAATAATATTTAACACTGCCGAAAACACCAGAAAGATGACCGGCGTCTTGCTGTCGCCCAGCGCACGGATAATGCTGGATACAATATTATATAAGAATACGGTCGGAATCCCGGCAAAAATAATGACAATGTACGCATACGCATATTCATAAATGCTCTCCGGCGTGCGCATTACCGTCAGAATATTCCGGCAGAAAAAGACGGAAAGCGCCGTCAGCACAATCGAAAACACAACGCTTAATAAATAGCCGTTGTATACATAGCGCCTGAGCTGTTCATATTTCTGCGCACCAAACTGCTGTGCCACCGGAATGGCAAATCCACCACACACACCCATGCAGAAACCAATAATCATAAAGTTAATACTGCTTGTTGCACCGACACCTGCCAGCGCATCAACCCCCAGTGTTTTTCCTACAATCATCGTATCTACCAGATTATAAAACTGCTGGAACAGCATACCAAACAGCATCGGTATAGAAAATCCCAGAATCAGCTTCATCGGTGAACCCTCTGTCATATTCTTCGTCATGAGAAACCTCCGTAATTACTTGATAAACACATTCTGTACAGAATCATCAGCTGTTTTGTTCAATACACCGGATAAATGCTTCTCCGTACCGCGCAAATTTATTTTCACCGATACCGTTGACATCAAGCATTTCCTGCTGTGTATGCGGCATTTTATGACACATGTCAATCAGTGTCTTATCCGAAAAGATAATGTACGGCGGTAAATTTTCTTCTCTTGCAAGTGTCAGACGCAGCTGCTTTAACGCACCAAAAAGTGCAAGCTGCTTTGGCGAAAGCGTATCGGTTGCACGGCTTTTTGCCGTTTTGACCTTTGCCTCTGCCATTTTTTCCGTCCGTTCTGACCAGCGGATTGAAAAAGAAGCGCCCTCATCTAAAAGTTCTTCGCATGTTTTATCCAGCTTGATTATTCTATAGATGTCCGGCGTTTCTGTCAAGTACCCTTTTAAAAGCAGTTCTTCTGCAACCGCCTTTAGCTGCGCTTCGCTTGTTTTGCTCTGGATTCCGAAGGTTTCATAGCGGCTGACACCGTAGCTTTTTAACTTTGCGGTATTTGAACCTCTTAAAATGCCCATAATTACTCCCATTCCATACCGCTGTCCGCTCTCCCGGATACAGGCAATCATATCCCTGCAAAGCACCGTAACGTCTTTTTCTTCAAAGGAAGCATTGCAGTTGCCGCAGTTGCCACATTCCCTGCGGTTTGTATACTCCCCGAAGTAATTGAGCATATATTCCCGCAGACATTCTTTTGTTGCACAGTAAAAACGCATTTTATTTAAACGACGGATATCATTTTCTCTGATAACATCTAAATCGTCCTGCGTAAATTCAGTGTTCTGACCTTTCTGTTCAATCAGAAATTCATGAATGACCACATCCTGCGGCGAATAAAACAAAATACACTCAGCAGGCTCTCCGTCACGTCCGGCACGCCCCGCCTCCTGATAATAATTTTCAATACACGCGGGCATATTGTAATGCAGGACAAAACGCACGTTGGATTTGTCAATGCCCATGCCAAATGCGTTGGTCGCCACAATCACCTGCGCCCTGTCGTAGATAAAATCCTCCTGGCTTTCTTTGCGGGTGTCATTGTCCAGACCCGCATGATAGCGCGCCGCAGCAATGCGGTTTTTACGCAGCATCAGATATACATTGTCCACATTTTTTCTTGTAGAACAATAGATAATACCGCTCTCGCCCTTGTGTTTTTCCAGATAATCCAGAATTTCGGCATCCTTCTGCTTTGTTTTGCGCACTTCAAAATACAGATTTTTCCTGTCAAATCCGGTGATTAATACTTCCGGATTCTGCAGTCCTAAAATACACTGGATATCTTCTTTAACCGTCTGCGTTGCCGTTGCCGTAAATGCACTGACAACGGGACGTTTCGGAAATCGCTTTATCATATTGACAATTTTTAGATAGCTCGGTCTGAAATCCTGTCCCCACTGGGAAATACAGTGCGCTTCATCGACTGTAATCATAGAAATGTCGGCATTCATGACAAATTCCAGAAAGCGGTCGGTTTCAAGGCGTTCCGGTGCAACATATACAATTTTATACCGCCCGCACATTGCATTGTAGAGTGCCTTTGTAATCTGTGTTTCCGTCAGGGCGCTGTTTATATATGCCGCATGGATTCCGGCATCATTTAATGCTTTCACCTGGTCAATCATCAGGGAAATAAGCGGCGATACCACTACCGTAATTCCCGGAAACATCAGCGCCGGAACCTGATAGCAGATCGATTTTCCCGCACCGGTCGGCATAATGCCCAGTACGTCCTGCCCCCGCAGAATCGCATCAATAATTTTTTCCTGGCCTTCCCTAAAACTGTCGTAACCAAATACCTTCTTTAATACTTCTAGTTTCTCCAAAATCTTCCTCATTCTGCCGCAAGGGCGGCTTTTACTTCGTCTGTAATCTGTGCGCCGCCATTTTCCTGCCATGACCGCACAAAAATATCAAAATATTCCGGCGGTTCTTCGCCGCAGATGATTTTTAAATAGGCTTCTTTTTCATTTTCCTTTAATTTCCACCACTCCGACTTCATGGTTTTAGTGGTTTTAAAATACAAAGACGGTACTGTAATCACCGAGCCTTCCCGGATTGCCTCACACGCCTTAATCCGTGTCATATACGCCGCCCACGCATCGGTTCCCGCGGACTCTTTATTTTCCATATAATTTTTACATGCAGTATAATAAGACTTTTCAAGCAGCTTTAAATCGTCTTCCTGCTTTTCGCCGGAAAAAACTGCCGCAATATCCTCATAGCACAGCTCCAGCGCATTGTTATAATCCACATTGATTGCCAGCGGTCTTGCCGTGGGTTCTACATTTAACTGATAATATTTTTCAAATTCTTCGGACGAATCACACTCATAGCGGATTTTGTCAAACATTACACTGATCATCTTCGCGGCAATTTCAGGGTGTTCGTAACCCTTCCTTACAACCACATATTTATATGCCGGATTCTGGCTGTGATACGAGGTATTGCCCTGCGCATCCGTCGCTATCAGATACGGCTGCCAGTCCGGCTTTTCAGACTGCGCTACAGCACTGACCGCAGATGCCAGCGGATTATTTGCCGCCCACCACGGTCCGAAAAACGAGCCGCATTTTCCCTGTTCTATCATTTCAATCAGATTCGATGTTGTATGTATCAAAAAATTTTTTTCAAGGATTCCTTCATTATAAAGTGTATGCACATATGAAAGCGCCGCTTTGGCTTCGTCTGTCACCGAACCGTATACCACCTCGCCGTCATCATCTGTAATCCACTGCTTTGGGTATGCTCCATAAGAAGCAAAAATCAAATCAAGCAGATATTCACTGCTGTAGCCGCACTCGCCTGCAATCTGTGTATCACAGACCAGTCCCACGGTTTCTTCCCCACCCATTTGATTATCTATAAACTGACGTACAATTTCAACCACATCTTCTATGGTCTGCGGTGCCGAAAGTCCCAGTATATCCATCCAGTCTTTCCGCAGCCACACAAGGTTCGGTCCGTCCGTAATATTTGTTTCGGGCAGTGCCATAATTTTACCGTCAAATGTCACGCTGTCTATCAGGTCTTCGCCGTAGCTGGCATACATTTCACGTATTCTGTCACTGATACAGTTCTGATACGATACCGTCAGGTCTTCTATCATATCATTTTCGATAAGCGTTTCCAAGTCTTCATAATTGCTCACAAGCATAATATCCGGCAGTTCATTCATTGCAATCGCCATGCTCACGTTGGTATCATACTGCTTATCGGTTTCTTCAAAAACATCCCTGTTCTGGACATTAATCACTTCCTTAATATACCGCGTATACGCATTGTCTTCATACGTATCCCCCGCCGGCATATTGGAATTATTTGTGCTTATCATCTTTCCCAGTGTATACACAACCGTTTCGGGATACGCGCCAAACGGCGTGGATACCGCAGCCTGCATCTGCTCTGCATATTCCTGCCGCGAGGACAAAACACGATCAGCCGGGCTGTTACACCCGGCTAAAATCCCGCCCGCAGCTCCCGCCGCCAGCAGACACAAACAAAATTTTTTAAATCCTTTTATCATTCCACACACTCCAAAATCGAGTCATCCTCTGCAAAAAGCCCTGTCACGTCACTCTCTCGCAGGCATTTCACAGAAATCAGCTGCCAAACCTTCCGTCTACACAGGCTATTTCACAAAGATAAGCCGAAGTTATGCGACAGCGGTGAGGCGTTCTTTGTGAAACACCCACGCCGCAACCGTCACAGGCTTTTTGCAGAGATAAGCCGAAGTCAAGTAACACGTTGAGGCGTTCTCTGCAAAAAGCCCTGACACTACCCTTTGACCGCTCCCGACATGCTCTCATTATAACACTTCTGCATGAAAATGAACAGCACTGCAATCGGAATTGAGATGCAGACTGCTCCTGCGGCAAAACAGGTGTACCAGCTGTCTACATATTCCTTTTCAAGCATCTGCCACAGACCAATTGCCACCGTATAATAATCGGCATTGGCACGGCATATTACTCTTGCAAAGATGAAATCCACCCATGGTGCGATAAAGGTCGTGAGCACCGTGTATACTATAATTGGCTTACTAAGCGGTATAGTGATTTTTGTAAACACCTGCCATTTGGTAGCACCATCCAACATAGCCGCTTCATCAATCGTTTTTGGAATTGTGTCAAAAAATCCTTTTGCAATATAAAACTGGATGCCGGACGAACCGGAGTATACCAGTATCAGTGCCACACGAATCATGGAGCCTTCTGAAAGTCCAACTGCTTTTAAAATATAGTAAACCGCAATCATCGCCATAAATCCCGGAAACAGTCCGAGTATCATTGCAATATTCATCATCGGCTTTCTTAAACGAAAGCGCAGGCGCGACATACAATATGCCACGGACAATACAAAAAATGTTGAAATAATGCAGGAACAGATTGCAATAAACAGCGTATTGCCAAACATTCTCGGAAAATTTAAAATTCCGGTATCCGTAAATAATTTGATATAATTGTTAAATGTATATTTTTTCGGAAAAAATGACGAGGTATAAGCACCTTTCTGTGCGCGGAAGCTTGTAAGGATAATCCAGAACAGCGGACTGACCCAGATAATTGCAAGCACGCTTAAAAACAGATGCACCAGTATATTGTTGATTTTCTTTTTTCGTTTCATTGAAATCCCTCCTCGTCTTTATAGGATTTCGTCCGTCTGTATACAAGCAGCGAACCGATTGCCAAAAATACAAAGGTCATAATTCCGATAACGGCACCCAGATTGTAATACTGGTAATCCACCGTCATCTTATACAGCCATGTAACCAAAAGGTCTGTTTTGCCCGCGGTATTGCCTGACAGCACCGGGTCGCCCTTTGTTAAAAGATAAACAATGTTGAAATTATTGATATTTGCTGTGAATGTCGTAATCAGATATGGTGTTGTCACAAACAGCATATACGGCAATGTAATTTTAAAGAAACGGATTACCGGACCGGCACCATCCACTTCTGCCGCTTCGTAAAGCTCCAATGGGATATTCTGTAAAATTCCCGTAACCTGCATCATCGTATACGGAATACCAATCCACAGATTAACAACAATTACCGTTATTCTCGCCCATGCGACGTTAGAGAAAAACGGCAGGGACTTCTGAATCCAGCCCGCATTTTTTAACATTACATTGATAATGCCGTCCTGACTAAGCATACTGCGCATAACAAGCAGTGACACGAACTGCGGAATGGCAATCGACAAAATGAAAATCAGCCGCCAGAAGCCTTTGATTTTTGTTCCTTTCCTATTAATAAGCAATGCCAGCAGCATGCCTAAGATGTAATTTAAACCTGTTGCAAATACCGCCCAGACAATTGTCCAGCCAAGCACAGACCAGAATGTTTTTCCGAACGTTCCGCTCACATCAAACATCTGCCGGAAATTTTCCAGCCCCACCCAGTCAAACAGAACAAGATGGCTGTTTACTTTGCTGTAATTTGTAAACGCCATGGCTATCATAAATATCAGCGGCAGAATCGTAAAAATCAAAATGCCGCCAACCGGCAGTGTCAGAAGCAGTTTGTGCAGATTTTTATCAAACAGGGACTTAATGTCCTCTGCAAATGTTGTCACCGGCTTATTTTTTTCAATACAGACCTGTGCCTGATACGCACTTTTTACTGCACCTGCCCACACACAGATAAATGCGGCACAAATAAATAAAACTGCAATGCCATAAAGTAAAATTAACAGGGAGTTATCTCCCTGAACATATTCATAGACGCCCAGTGTTTCATTCCACACTTCTCCCTGTTCTTTTTCACCAAGGCCCGGCAGTGCCAGAAGGCACTGCCAGCCATAGGCTGCCATAAAGAATAGGAAAGCTGCTTCTGTGAAAAGGAATAAGATTCCTTTGATAAATTGTTTTCTGAGGATATTGCCAAGTCCCATCACAATTGCTGAACTTCTTGTGAGCCAATCTCCCTTTTTGAACGCATTAACCAATTCCATACGCAACCTCCAAACGCTGTGTGCGTTTTATTTCTATTTTACAATTGATGTATTAATCAGTTTGTAAAACTCTTCTGTCTTTTCTGCAGCATTATCCAGTGTAATTTCTCCGTTAACAATGGATTTACTGAAGTTCTGTGCCGGTGTCCAGTAATCATTCATACCAGTTACCGTCGGCTGGATAACAGCAGTATTGTTAAAGGTATTATTCTGTGCAGTTACAAGCACATCGGATTTAACCGGCTCTACTGCCAGCAGTTCTGTGTTGCAAGGAATTACACTACGTAAATCATAATGGGACTGCTGTGCTTCCTTACCACCTAAATACTTTGCAAGTGCAACGGCAATCTGCTGGTATTTACAGTTTGGATTCACGGCAACTGCTTTAGAACCTGCAAATGCCTTTAACTGCTTATCCGTACCGCCAATCTTGACTTTCGGAAGCTGTACGGCACCAAAATTATCACCCAAAATTTCTTTTACATTCTTATAATCCCATGAACCTGAAAAATAAGCTGCAACACTGCCGTCACGCAGACCTGCGATTCCGACGCCGCCTGCATCGTTTACAAAATTCGGATTGTTGACCATAGATACCATTGCTTTCGTTGCATTTGTACCCTTATCACCTGAAATATCAATTCCTGCTGCATTATCTTTTCCGTCTTTACCAAAATATACACAGTCATTTGCAAGGAAGAATGATGACATATACCAGCCTTCTGTGATATTAAATGCAACCTTGTCCTTTGCAAGCATTGTATCCAGACTCTTCACGTCGCTGTCTGTAAATTTGCTCTTATCGTAATACATAAACCAGGTGTTGGTTGTAAATGGTACACCGTAAACTGCTCCGTCTACCGTAACGGAATCTACAATTGCCTGTGAGTTTGTACTCTTTACGTAATCTGCCGTTTCACCGCCAAGCTTTGCTATTGCCTTCGCATCAATTAATGTCTGTAACTGGTCATTTGCAAAGAAATATACGTCGGCTGAATTACTCGGATCCTGCGGAACGGTCTTTCCGGCATCCTGTTCGGAGCAGACACCGTATTCAAATGTAAGATCCCATTCCGGATGTTCTGTGTTGAATTTTTCACACATCGTCTGAAGCCATTTGCCATTCTCGTCTGCCTGATCTTCTGCGCAGCCCCATACGGTAATCGTTGTACTGATTTTTTCAGCCTCTGTGCTTTTCCCCGTATCGGTACTGCCGCCTGTGCCTCCACAGCCTGTCAATGCTGTTACCCCAAGTGCCGCTGCTAAAAATGCGGCTGTCATTCTTCTTTTTTTCATAAAACCCTCCATTCCCCTGCTGTTTTCCTTTAAAACAGCAGAAACATTTTTGATAGTTTTATTATATTAGGTGTTGGAATTTTTTAAAATATCAGATATTTTAGATTCATGTTGATTTTTATTGACGTTTATAAAAAAAGACAGGCACCCTATTCCATGTGCCTGCCGCTTTCTATTACTCTTTAAAACGGATAAATCCGTAGCTTTCCAGATTTCTCATATACTGCACCAGCCGGTTGTAAAGCGGTTCTGCTTTTTCGCCAAAATGCGCTTTCACCTGTTCTGCAATATCGTATACCGTATTCTTTCCGTCCATTAACGGCCAGATAAAATTCCCCATTTCATCCAGATGAATCTGGGAAATCCGCGGCTTTTTAAAAACCACCTGGGCAATTTTGTTAAATACGCCTTTATTTTCCACGTAAACCGTAACTGCCCCTTTATCTGACACCGTATAGGAATACTGCTCATGATGCACCGGTATAAAATCCAGATAATTTCTTAAATCTTTTTTACTTGTTTTCTTTGCCATTCTTACTCCAAAGTGAGAACTTCAGGATGCACAGAATCATAACAACCATTAATACAACGCCGCCAACAACTCCTGTTGTAAAGCTGCCTGATAAATCAATCTTACCGGCTACGTTGACAACTGCGAGGATTGCAAGAAGGATACCTACAAGCCCCTCACCAGCAATCATACCGGAGCAGAATAAGATTCCACTGTTTGCATCTTTATTTTCTTCCTTATCAGCCTTCTTCTTGTCAACGAACCAGCGGATAACACCACCAATCATAATTGTTGCGCTTAATTCCAGTGGCAGATATAAACCGATTGCTACAGGAAGTACGGAAATTCCAAGAATTTCAACAACGATTGCAATAAATACACCGATGAATACCAGCGCCCAAGGAAGATTTCCTTGCATAACACCTTCAATAATCATCTTCATTAAAGTTGCCTGTGGTGCTGCAAGCTCTGTTGTACCAAATCCCCATGCAGAATCCAATAATACAAGAACGCCCCCGATAGTAACTGCTGAAACAACTGCACCGATTAATTCACCAATCTGCTGTTTCTTTGGTGTAGCACCAAGGATATAACCTGTCTTTAAATCCTGTGAAGTATCACCGGCCATTGCTGCGATGATACAAATAACAGAACCGATTGCAATAGCACCCTTCATGCCGTGTACACCTGTATCTCCTGTCACCTTTAAGCAGAGTGTAGAAAATAACAGGGTTGCAATTGCCATGCCGGATACCGGATTGTTACTGCTTCCGACGATACCAACCATTCTGGATGAAACCGTTGCAAAGAAGAAACCGAATAATGCAATAAGAACTGCTCCGAGCGGAGATACCGGAATTTCCGGTAACAGCCAGATTGCAATAATCATGATTAATACACCGATACCGATTACACGCATATCAAGGTCTGCTTCTGTACGAACAGTGCTGTTGCTGTTTCCTGCCCCCTTCATGCCCTTGATTGCATCTGCAAATGTTCTTACAATTAACGGAAGGGATTTAATTAAACTGATGATACCACCTGCAGCTACGGCACCTGCACCGATGTATCGGATATAACTGCTCCAGATTGCGGAAGCACCGCCTGCAGCATACATATCAGCAATCGTCTTTGTTCCCGGATAAAGGATTGTGGAACCGCCAAATGTAATGATTGCCGGAATGAGTACAAACCATCCGATTAAACCGCCGGCAAACATATAAGAAGCGATCTTTGGTCCACAGATATAACCTACACCAAGCAGTGCCGGATATACTTCTGCTGAAAGCTCTGTCTTAAATGCCTTGAGTGGTGCTGTAATAACGCTTGGAATCACTTTGAGTCCATCCACTACAAACTTAAATAAAGCAGCAAGTCCCATACCTGCAAATACAGACTTCGCACTTGCGCCGCCTTCTTCACCGGCTAAAAGAACTTCCGCACAGGCTGTACCTTCCGGATACGGAAGCACACCGTGTTCTTTTACAATCAGTGCATTTCTTAACGGCACCATGAATAACACACCTAAGATACCGCCGAATAATGCGATTAATGAAATGGTAATCAGGCTTGGAGCCTCTGTAATACCTTCCTTTGACCATAAAAACAATACAGGAAGTGTAAAGATTGCTCCCGCTGCCAAGGATTCACCGGCAGAACCGATTGTCTGTACCATGTTACTTTCAAGGATTGAATCCTTTTTCATAATGACGCGGATAACGCCCATGGAAATAACTGCTGCCGGAATAGAAGCAGATACAGTCATTCCGACACGCAGACCAAGGTACGCGTTGGCTGCGCCGAAAATAATTGCCAGAAGGACACCCATGATCACAGATGTCACTGTAAACTCAGGCGTAATTTTGTCAGCCGGAATATACGGCTTAAATTCGTCTTTCTTCATTAGAAACCTCCAAAAATTTAGTGTGTTATTATGTTAACACACTATTATAAAAAAGAAAAGCAGATTATTTATCCAATTAAAGCAATAAAGCTATTTTTTTACTGATTTTCTTTATTTTGGAAAGTTTTTTTATACTGCATGTAAATTTTTTAAAGAAACGTCCAAAATCGGAGCGGAATGGGTCAGCGCACCGCTTGAAATATAATCCACGCCGATATCTGTCAGACGTGCCACGTTTTCTAACGTAACGTTGCCGGAACACTCTGTTTCTGCCCTGCCGTCAATAATACGGACTGCTTCTTTCATCATTTCCGGTGTCATATTATCCAGCATGATAATATCTGCGCCCGCTTCTACCGCTTCGCGTACCATATCCAGATTTTCGACTTCCACTTCAATCTTTCTGACAAACGGCGCATATTCCTTTGCCATAGTTACGGCTTCTTTGACACCGCCTGCGGCTCCGATGTGGTTATCCTTTAACAAAACACCGTCCGATAAGTTGTAACGGTGATTATAGCCGCCGCCGACCTTTACGGCATATTTTTCAAAAATGCGGTTGTTCGGTGTCGTCTTTCTTGTATCAAGCAGCTTTGTTTTACTGCCCTTTAACAAATCGGCTATCGAGCGGGTATACGTTGCGATACCGCTCATTCTCTGTAAGTAATTTAAGGCGGTGCGTTCTCCTGAAAGCAGGACACGGATATCACCCTTTACGACTGCAAGCAAATCACCTTTTTTTACAGCATCTCCGTCCTTTACGTAAAATACGACTTCTGTTGTTTCGTCTAAAAGCTCAAACACTCTTTTAAATACGTCCAAGCCCGCAATCACACCGTCCTGCTTGCACAAAAGCTGTACCTCGCCCTGCTGCGGGTGGCGCATTACGGCATTTGTCGTAATATCTTCGCTTGTAATATCTTCTTCCAGTGCCTGCATAATTAATTTATCTGCATTTAACTTCATTGATATACTGTTCATGTACCTTTTTCTCCCTTTCAATTTCTTCAAAAATTTCTGCCTTGTACTGTTTTTTCAATTCATCATAGCCGTTGTACTTCCGGAGTGCTGCCGCTTCCACGAGTTCCGGACAACTCTCTGCCATATCAAATCCGTCTGTAATATGCTTTGCCGCACGTTTCGCAAAGACCAGACTTTCAAGCAGGGAATTGCTTGCCAGACGGTTTGCGCCATGCACACCGTTACAGCTTGCTTCACCGACTGCATATAACTGTTCCATAGACGTTTTGCTGTTGCAGTCTACATGGACACCGCCCATAAAATAGTGCTGTGCCGGTACAACCGGAATACTTTCCTTTGTGATGTCATAGCCTTCTTCCAGACAATGCTGATAAATATTCGGAAAATGTTCCATAATCGTCTTTTTATCTATATTTTCAAGTGACAGCTGCACATACGGCATATCGTCTTTTTCCATCTGCTCATAAATTGCCCGTGCAACCACATCTCTTGGAAGCAGTTCATCAACAAACCGCTCGCCTTTCCTATTTAATAAAATAGCGCCTTCCCCACGTACTGATTCGGATATTAAAAATCTTCTTCCCGGCTTTTCGGAATACAGTGTTGTCGGATGAATCTGGATATAATCAATATTTTCCAGTTCGATATGATGGCGCAGGGACAGTGCCAGTGCATCACCCGTCAGATGCGGAAAATTCGTGGAATGTGTGTATAAACCGCCGATACCGCCGCATGCCCATACGGTATCCTTTGCCGAAATTGTAATCAGATGCGGTGTTGCTTCCTTTGATACACGGCATACAATACCGTAGCATACATTGTCCTGTTCAACAATATCTACCATTTCCGTATTTTCAAGGATTGTAACATTGGACAGCTTTTTCACCTGTGCAAGCAGCTTGCTTGTAATCTCTTTTCCCGTAATATCTTCATGGAAGAGGATTCTCGGTGTGGAATGGGCACCTTCTCTTGTAAAGCGCAAGTGTCCGTTATCATCCCGCTCAAAATCTACACCGTATCCGATTAGATCATCAATAATCTCACGTGAAGAACGAATCATGATATCCACAGACTCTTTTCTGTTTTCATAATGTCCTGCACGCATAGTATCTTCAAAATAACTGTCGTAATCATCTTCATTTTTTAATACACAAATTCCACCCTGTGCAAGAAACGAATCACTGCTTTCCAAATCCGCCTTTGTAATCATCACAATCTGCTTATCACGTGGCAGATTCAGTGCGGTAAACAAGCCGCCGACTCCCGTTCCTACAATCACAATGTCCGTATTAATATGTAACTTTACCTTATTCTCATTCATCTTGACACATTCTTTCCGGCTATTTTGCAAGCTCTAACATTCTCTCAAGCGGACGGCCTGACTTTTCACTTAACTCTTTTTCCACCGTTACGGCATTGCTCTCATTTTTTAAGACATCCCGTACTTTCTCTAATGTAATCTTTTTCATATCCGGGCAGATCTGATGAGCCGATGCCGGATAAAACTTTTTCCCAGGATTTTTCTTTTTCAACTCGTAAAATACACCTGTTTCCGTACAAATCACAAATTCCTCTGCATCGCTTTTTGTTGCATAATCAATAATACCCGAGGTACTGCCTACATAATCTGCCAGTGCCGACACTTCCGGAAGACATTCCGGGTGTGCAAGCACAAGTGCCTGCGGATGCTCCTGTTTTGCCTTTTTGACAGCTTCCGGTGCAATTGCCTTATGAACCGGACAGTGTCCGTTCTGGTATAAAAATTCTTTTTCAGGCACCTGCTCTGCAATAAAATGTCCGAGATTGTCATCCGGAATAAATAAGATGTGTTTATTCGGGAGTGCCTTTACAATCTTTAACGCATTTGAGGAAGTCACACATACATCCGCGTGTGCTTTTAACTCTGCCGTGGAGTTGATATAACAGACAACCGCTAAATCTTCATACTCTGCACGAAGCTTTTCAATTCCTGCGATATCTGCCATATGTGCCATCGGACAGTCCGCACTCATATCCGGCATTAAAACCTTTTTCCCCGGATTTAATACCTTTGCGCTCTCACCCATAAATCCCACACCGCAGAAAACAACGACATCTGCTGTTGTTTCCGTTGCAAGACGGCTTAAGTAGTACGAGTCCCCGATGTAATCTGCAATTTCCTGCACGGCATCTTCCACATAGTAATGTGCAAGAATGACTGCATTTTTCTCTTTTTTCAGTTGCTTAATTTCCTCTGTTACCGCGTTCATCATTTACCTCATTTTCCTGTATAAGTGCTAAATTTTTTGTTGGTAATTATATCACGTTTCTTTACAGGTGACAAGACAGTTGTAAAATCATTTTATAAAATGCCCGTCTACCGCCGTTTTAAGCCTGTTTCTGTGTGGTATAGACACGTGCCGGAAATGTAATTGTAATCGTTGTACCTTCGCCCTGTTTACTGTCCACCTTTAACGGATACTGATCCCCGTAATACAGCTTTAACCGCTCGTTGACATTTCTTGCACCATATCCGCCGGACTGCACCGTTAAAAAATCTGCCGCCGTCTGCTTATCCATGCCGACACCGTTATCCGATACCGTCAATACTACCAGATAATCTGTGCCGGATTCCACATCTGGTTCTCGGCGGGATTCTGTACCGGATTTCGTTTCGGATTGTGTGTCAGATTCCATATCTGTCCGGTGTGTGAACGGCTTTTGTGCAGGCTCCTGCCAGCCGCGGATTGTAATCCGCCCTCTGCCCTCTGTTTTTAAGTCAATTCCGTGATCAATCGCATTTTCAACCAGCGGCTGTAAAATCAGATTCAGGGATTCGTACTGTAAAATTTCCGCTGCCACATCTATTTCCACATCAAAATCCCCGTCATGCATAAGCTGCTGGATTTGCAGATAGGAGCGTACATTGCTTAATTCCTGCTCTAATGTCAATGTGTTTCTTCCTTTATTTAATGAAGTTCTGTAATAATTGGAAAGTTCAAGTGTAATCCGGCTGATGTCCTCCTGCCCGCTCTCAATGGCTTTCCAGTTAATCAGGGACAGCGAATTGTATAAAAAATGTGGATTTATCTGCGCCCGGAGTGCCCGCATTTCATATTCCTTCTGGTGAATCCTGCCCTCATAAACCTCAGTAATTAAGGTGCTGATGCGGCTGACCATATGATCAAAGCCGTTAATTAATGCACCGATTTCATCGTTGCTGTCACTATGGACACGTACTGTGAAATCGCCCTGCTCCACCTTCTGCATATTGTGCTGTAACAGCTCAATTCTCTCTATTAAAAAGCGCGATGTCGATATCAGTGCAAGCACTGCACCGGCTATAATCACCGTCACTGCCACAAAAATCATGCGCATCATCGGCTTTGCCGACTGGATAATCAATTCTGTCGGTTCATACATATAAATCGTCCAGTCCGTTGTCGCAAGCGGTGTACTGATAACCGTGTAATCGCCGCTGCCGTCCCGTATTCCACAAAAGTCTGCAAAATTTAACGCCTTATCCACATTTTCACCGGTAAAGCTGTGGAATTCATACACCTCGCTGCCCGCAGAATCGACAATATAAATCCCGTAGTTTTTCTGCGTATTTTCTTCAAGTGCTTCAAACACCTTATCATAATCCACTGAAATGTATAAAATGCCGAGTTTATTCTTCTGATAGAGCAGTGACATTTTTCGTGCCGATGACAGCGTATGCGCCGAGCTGTCCGCAAACCACTGAATCGTTGTATGTTCCTTTGACGTATCAAACCACGGTGCAGCTTCAATTTCAGACAGTGGGGCAAGCGTGGTATCGTGCTTTACCGTGCCTTCTGCGTAAATCGTCACCTGTTTCACGTCTTCGTGGAAATATTTAAGCGACGATAGCATCGGGTCAAACAACAGCACAAGCTGGTCGTACATTTCATAATCGCTTTTATAGTCGTAGCTGACAACCCGCGAAATCGTTTCATTAAAGGTGATGTAATTGGACAGGTTGTTATACACCTCTAACTTGGTATCAATGCCCGCTCCCGCCTGATTGACAAAATTCTGGATACTTTTCGTATCGCGCTCAATTAAAATATGCTTCATCTGCCCGTAGGAAAATGTAAACAGCACAATAACCGGCAGTACTGCCGTGAGCAGATAAATCCCTGCCAGCCTGTATTTCAACTTCATATTTTTTATATTCATCTTAAATTCCATTTCTGAATTTCTGAGGACTCACCCCGTAGCACTCGCGAAAACTCTGGCAGAAGTACGAAACATTCTGATAACCGCACGCTTCGCTGATATTTACAATTTTCATATTTGTATTTTCAAGCATATCCTTTGCCTTTTCCATGCGGTACTGCTTGATAAATTTACTTAAATTCTGTCCGGTTTCTTTTTTAAAAACCGTACTTAAATAACTCGGTGCCAGATACACCATATCTGCAAGCTGTTCTACGCCCAGTTCATCCCCGAAATGCGTATAAATATACTTTTTGACTGTTTCAATTTCTTTATGCTGTGTCTGCGGATTTTTTGCAAATGCCGCTTCCAGCTTATCAATATGGCTGTTGACAATCGACACAATACAGTTAAAATCCCCGGACTTATACAATGTATCAATTTCCTTATTAAATTCCTCTTCCCGCGTCTCAGGCAGATTCTGATAGAAATCTTTTAACAGATTAGAAAAAATAAATTTAATATAAATCTGTGAAAAATATGATTTTTTGCGGTACTTGGCACACATTCTGTCAAAATGCTCCCGGAGCGCCCGGATATCTTTCATCTTAATATCCTGTTTCATCTGCTTCATGAGCGTGTCGTCATCAATCTGCACCAGCACCGGCGTTTCCTCACTGATGTCCTCAGAATACACATACACATCGGGACGGTAAAACCTATTTTCCATCAGAGCTTCGAGCATATCCATTGTCTGCGGTATTTTTTCATAATCGTCAATTTCGCCTGAAATTGCAAAATGACAGTGTTCACCGTATTTTTTAAAAACGGCATCATGCAGCTTTTGTGCTGTCTGCTGCAGGGTCATGTAATGCGGACTGGCATTTAATAAAAGGACTGCCTGCTGCGGGTTTAAGTTTAAATACTGATATTCTTCACTCATATTTTCTTCAAGTATCTCCGCCTGAAAATCAAGCGCTTTTTTCCCAAAAAATTCTCGGTCAAACTCAAGAAATACAATCCGGTGGAAGTGATTCCAGAAATTTTCTCCCGCAAGATTTCCTGCCAATGTATGCACCTGTTCTGCACCGCCCCCATTAAATAAGGTATATAAAAGATATTCCCGCATATAGCTGCTCTGCTGCAGACGTTGTTCATTTTCAACATACTGCTTTTGCAGTTCCCCTGTAACCTTCTCTATGGTCTGTGCAAATTCCTGTGGATTGACCGGCTTTAAAATGTAGTCCGATACGCCAAGACGCACTGCCAGCTTGGCATACTCAAATTCATTATACCCGCTGAATATAATTGTTTTTAATGTAAACCCCTCTTCTTTGGCTGCTCCAATAAGTTCTATGCCGTCCATAAACGGCATTTTTACATCGGTCAGCAATATATCTATCTTTTTTCCCTGATTGCGCATTGAACAAAGCTGCTCGAGTGCTGCTTTGCCGTTTGGTGCTTCATAGATTTCAAACGGCTCTGCCTGCTTCTTTAACAGAAATTTGATTCCGTTACGTTCAATCTTTTCATCATCCACTATTAAAATTGTATACATACCATTCCCCATTCTGTCCATTTACTATATAGCCAGTATACCACACCTTCCATTTAATGTAAAAAATAACTGGCTTTTGAACTGCCAATATACTATAATGTCGCTATGAAAGTGCCTTTGCTCGCTTTCTGATGATAACAGTGTGCTGTATATCAGACACAGAAATGAGGTCTTTATGAAACATATCTTACATATATTCCGCAAAGACGTTACCGGTCTTAGCCGTAATTTATTCGCTTTGGTGATTGCGGGCGGATTGTGTATTATTCCGTCCCTGTATGCGTGGTTTAACATTTATTCCAACTGGGACCCGTATGCCAACACATCTTCCTTAAAGGTTGCTGTCGTATCTGAAGACAGTGGATTTTCTTCAAAGGGAAGCGACCCTGTCAATATGGGAAATCAGGTTGTGGAGCAGCTTCATGACAATACCGGTGTAGGCTGGGTTTTCCCGGAGGATACAGATGCTGCTTTAAAAGGCGTCTATGACGGCAGTTATTATGCCGCCATTATTATCGGTGATGATTTCAGCCGCAGCCTGTTTGACTTTTTAGACAACGGCATGAATCACCCAAGCGTGACATATTACGAAAATTCAAAGAAAAATGCCGTTGCCACAAAGATTACCGATACGGCAAGTTCTACACTGCAGCAGACGATTAACACAGAATTTATTAACGTTGCCGCACAGACGGCATTAAGCGGTCTTGAAAGTATTACCCAAAAGGATTCTTCCATTTCCGGCAAACTTATTGACGATATGAAGACCATTCAGGATAATCTGTCCGGTTATGCCGATACCATTGCCACCTTCCAGAACGGCAATGCTTCTTTATCGGAAAATCTGGAATCCATGAGTGCATTAATTCCGGAATTACAGGATATTTTAGAAAATTCAAAAGATACAACAAAGCTGACACAGTCTGCACTGTCCCGCTCTGTCGATAACATGACCGACCAGCTTGACACAACACTTGCCGCCATGGAAACCATTTCCGAACAGGTGCAGAAACAGTTAGACACGGCACAGAATAAAATCACAAGCGATACACAAGGGGCATCCGATGCACTTTCTGCCGCATTAGACGGCTTAAACTCCCTGCTTGAGCAGAATCATAAACTGGATGACCTTTTAAACAAATTAGATGATCTGGAATATATTGACCATAACATTATTGCACAGATCCGCGGACAACTTGAAGCAATTTCTACTTTACAGGACCTTGCAAAGAATCTGATTGACCAGACTTCTTCGATTGTAAAGGAAACACCTGAAATTGCCGCTGCAAAGGCAGAGGTGCTGCATACCCTGTTATCCTCCTGCCTTGATAAAATGACACAGACCCAGCAGAAGTATCACACCATTGCTTCATCCGGTTTAAGTTCATTAAAAATCACCGTGAACGCAGCTGCGGATTCTGCCTATAAATCACTTGAAAATTCAGGCAGCCAGCTAAACAGCTTAGAACAGATTTTACTCGGAACCAGCAAAATCGCCCTGACGGCAAACCAGACCCTTGGCGATACCGGAACGATTATTTCGGGCATGTCCGATAAAATCCAGCTGATTTTGACTTCCTTAAATAATATTACGGATTCTTCGGCTTATCAGACGCTTTCACAGTTATTACATGCCGATGCGGCCTCCTATGCCGAATTTATTGCAACACCTGTGGAAGTTGAACAGATTGATGTCTACCCGGCAGTCAACTACGGTACGGCAGTTACACCGTTTTACACAGCACTGGCGCTGTGGGTCGGCGGTATCGTACTCGTGGCACTGATGAAAGTACACGTTGACAATAATCCGAAGATGGAACTGATGGCAAAACCGCACGAACTGTATCTGGGCAGATTCCTTTTATTCTTTGTGATGGGACAGATACAGAGCCTGATTATTGTACTCGGCGATTTATATTTATTAAAAGTTTCCTGTGAACATCCGGGACTGCTCATTTTGACGGCTTCTGTCGCAAGCTTTGTATTTGTCCTGCTGATTTACACGCTGACTCTTTCCTTTGGCGATGTCGGAAAGACCATTGCCGTTGTTATGGTTGTTATCCAGATTGCCGGTTCGAGCGGTACATTCCCGATTGAACTGCTGCCGCAGTTTTTCCAGAACGTATACCTGTACTTCCCGTTCCCGTATGCGATTAACGCCATGCGCGAAGCCATCAGCGGCATGTATGAAATGGACTACTTTATTTATATGGGAAAACTGCTGATTTTTGCCGCAGCTTCCCTTTTACTCGGACTGGTAATCCGCAAACCTTTCATTCCGCTCAATCATTTCTTTGAGGAAAAGATGAAAGAAACCAAAATGATGTAACCAATACATATTTGTTAGTGAGGTAGAACTATGACTTTAAAAAACAGCCCTGTGTCAGATGACCTTCTGGCAACACCCATAGCACGGACTTCTGCCAGAAGCCTGTCCGATTCCGGTTCACCGGATACGGATTTTACGGACGGGTCTTCGTCTAAAAACGGACGTGATGAAGATTTTAACGCGACTTTAATGCAGATTCAGGAATTCAGCCATACACTGCATGAACGCAATCAGAAGCGTATTAAGGCGGGACTCTGGTGTATTGCCATTATCCCGATGATTTTCCTTATTTTGTTGCTGCATATGGAGAGTTCAAAGGTTGTGTATCTTTTATTATGGGTAATTTCACTCTTTTTAATTTCTGCATATCTGGTAACGGTCGCTTACATTGATGACCAGATGCAAAAAAAATTAAAACAGCTCGGACTGGATTTGAAAGAGGGACACGACTACCTTGTACAGGATTTACCATCCCGTCTCAATAACAACTTACAGTCTATTATCACTGCTGCAAAGGAGATTAAACTATGAAAAATATTTTTCTTGTTTTTATACAGGACCTCAAACGTATCAGTACCAATGTGGTCGCCATTGTTGTACTGATTGGTCTTACCGTCATTCCATCCCTGTATGCGTGGTTTAACACTCTGTCAAACTGGGACCCGTACGGACCGGAATCCACTTCCCGCATCAAGGTTGCTGTAGCATCTGATGATCCGGGTGTGACTATTGACGGTGTGACTGTAAATATCGGCGACCAGATTATTTCTAATTTAAAAGCCAATACAACCATCGGCTGGGTCTTTACGGATTCCACGCAGGAAGCCATTGACGGCGTGTACAGCGGCGACTACTATGCCGCACTGGTTCTGCCGTCTGACTTTACAAGCGATATGGTAAGTTTTCTTTCGGATTCCTTAGAACATCCGCAGATTCAGTATTACTGTAATCAGAAGAAAAATGCCATTGCGCCGAAAATTACAGATAAAGCCAAAAAAGCAGTCCAGTCACAGACCAATTCCACATTTGTCAATACTTTAACAAAAAGTCTTGTAAGCGCCAGCTCTGCTGCTATCACTGTGGATTTTGACAGTCTGACACTGGATGATACCACCGGAAATTCACTCATTGATGTCATATCCGGTAAACTGACCGATGCCTACAATGAATTACAAACGTATAATGTGATGTTAGATTCCCTGATTTCCATTACACAGATTTCTTCCGATGTTTCCTCTCTTGCGCGCAGTTCTTCATCGGATTTACCGGAAACACTGGATACTCAGGCAGGAGAACTTGCCGCCCTGCAAAAGATTCTGGATGCCAATTCAGTTTCTTCCCTGTCAGAGGTTTCCGCTTCACTTTCGGAAAATGTATCCTCTATCCGCAGTGTAATGTCTTCCATTTCTTCTTTATATCAGGATATGGACGGCGACATGAACACCTTTACGGATGCGGTTACACAGGGACAGGAAAATCTGACACGGACACAGCTGACTTTAAATACACTGATGACTAAGCTTTCCGATTCTATTGAATTACTCAATAAAATCGCTTCCGACCCGGAATATGATTTTGTGAATGAGATTTTAGGCAGTGACCCGCAGACACTGGCAGACTTTATTGCCTCACCGGTAGAAATCACGACAAAAAAGATTTATGAAATTTCAGCTTACGGTTCTGCCGTTTCACCGTTTTACACGGTTCTTTCCATCTGGGTCGGCGGTCTGATTATGGTGGCTATCATTCATACACAGGTAAAAAAATCCAAACACCTGCCGGCCGGTGTAAAGCCGTATCAGAAATTTTTCGGACGATACCTGACATTTTACTGTATCGGGCAGTTGCAGACACTTCTGATTGTACTCGGAAATCTGTTTTATATCCAGATTCAGTGTCCGCACCCGGTTTTATACTGGTTTGCATGTTCTGTCGCCAGCCTGGTCTTTACGATTTTTATGTATGCACTGACGGTTGCCTTTGGCAATATCGGTGAAGCCCTTGCAATTATTTTCATGGTAGTCCAGGTTGCCGGAAGCGGCGGTACGTTCCCGATTGACGTCCTGCCAAAGGTTTACCGGATGATTTACCGCTACCTGCCGTTCCCATATGCCATGGATGCCCTGCGCGAAACGATTGGCGGCATGTACGGCAATTATTATTGGGAATGTATCGGCAGACTCTTTATCTATATTATCATTGCCATTCTCATCGGTCTTGTCCTTCGCAAGCCGTTTGAACAGCTCAATCACTATATGGAGCGGAGTAAGGAAAATTCCGGAGTGATGCTGTAGGAGGCAAAAAACAACCCGTATTTTCCACACGCTGTGGGAGGCAAAAAAAACACCCTCACTTTACACACGCTGTGAGAGGCAAAAAAACAACCCGTATTTTCCACACGCTGTTTGACGGAAAATACGGGTTGTTTTTTGCCCTTGGAGGGGGGGCGGGCGAAAAGATTGTGGGTGATTTCGCCTTGGCGGGGACGGAAAGGTTTTGTGTTTTTTGCCGCCTGTTTACTTTTTGCCCGGCTTACAGTTTCCAGATATCGGTGTTGTACTGGCGGATGGTGCGGTCGGAGGAGAAGAAGCCTGCCATCGCGGTGTTTATCAGCATTTTTCTGCCCCATGCGGCTCTGTCTTTGTAGTCTGCAAGCGCCTGTTCTTTTACCTTTATATATTCCTTGAAATCCAACAGTGTCATGAACCAGTCTTTGCTGATGATTTCATGGTGCAGACGGGCTAAGTTTTCTTCATCACCATACTGCTTTAACTCATCTGAAATGATAAAATCAACGCATTTTTTTATCATTTCATCCTTTTCATAAAGGTCCTTTGCACAGTAATCGGCATTTTTGTAATGCGCAATGACTTCGTCACTGGATGCACCAAAGGTATAGATATTGTCTTTGCCGACAAGCTGTGCAATCTCGACATTTGCACCGTCAAATGTTCCGAGTGTCAGTGCACCGTTTAACATAAATTTCATATTGCCCGTTCCGGAAGCTTCCTTGGAAGCCAGCGAAATCTGCTCTGAAATGTCGCACGCCGGAATCAGCTTTTCCGCCATCGTCACATTATAATTTTCCACCATGACAACCTTTAAATACGGACTGACATCCGGGTCATTTGCAATCAATTCACCCAGGCACAAAATTAAGTGAATAATATCTTTTGCAATCGTATATGCTTTTGCCGCCTTCGCACCGAAAATAACCGTAACCGGAGTATCCGGAATATTTCCGGCCTTAATCTCAAAATATTTGTAAATGACATACAGTGCGTTCATCTGCTGGCGCTTGTACTCATGCAGGCGCTTTACCTGAATGTCAAAGACCGACTGCGGATTGATTTTTACACCGCATTTTTCCTGCATATATGCAGCAAGACGTTTCTTATTTTCCGCCTTAATTTCAAGCATGCGCGCAATCACATTTTCATCATCTGCATATTTTATAAGCTGTGAAAGTTCCCCTGCTTCCTTTTTAAAATCTGCACCAATCAGTTCTTCAATATAGGCGGCCAGTGCCTGATTGCAGTGCAGTAACCACCTTCTGAACGTAATGCCGTTGGTTTTATTGTTAAATTTTTCAGGATAAATACGGTAAAAAGATTTCAGTTCTTCCTGCATCAAAATCTCCGTATGCAGCTTTGCCACCCCATTTACACTGAAACCATAATGAATATCAATATGTGCCATATGCACGCGGTCGTTTTCGTCAATAATGTAAACGGAAGAATCCGTATAACGGGCGCGTACATTTTCATCAAGATAACGGATAATCGGAACTAACTGCGGCACAACCTCCTCAAGATAGTCCAGCGGCCATGTTTCGAGTGCTTCTGCAAGAATCGTGTGATTTGTGTATGCACACGTCTTTGTCACCACCTCTGCCGCCTCCTGCATCGTCATCACACTGCCGTCAATGTCTTTCTGCGTTGTTAAAATGCGGATTAATTCAGGAATAACCATTGTCGGGTGCGTATCATTAATCTGAATCACCGCAAATTCATTCAGATTCTTTAACGTCTTTCCCGCTTTTTCACATTTCCTGCGGCATTCTGAAAGAATCAACTGTGCGGCATTGCTTACCATAAAATACTGCTGGTAAATGCGCAATAACTGTCCGGCTCTGTCGCTGTCGTCCGGGTACAAAAAGAGCGTGAGATTCTTCTCAATCGCATTTTTATCAAAATCAATGCCGTCGTGCATCGGTATTTTTTCATCAACCGTGTCGATATCAAATAAATGCAGTTTGTTGACCCTGCCCTCGTAACCTGTCACATCAATGTCATACATTTTCGACATGACGGACAATTTGCCAAACTGTACCGGGTACTGCACCTCCGTCTTTGTCAGCCAGCTTTCCTTTTGAATCCAGTAATCCGGCTGTTCTGTCTGCTTATTCTGTGCAAACACCTGACGGAACAGCCCCAGATGATAATTGATGCCAATGCCGTCCCCGTTTAAGTTTAATGTGGCAATGGAATCCAAAAAGCACGCTGCCAGCCGTCCCAGTCCGCCATTTCCAAGTGACGGCTCCGGCTCGGCTTCTTCGATTTGTGCAATATTCTTTCCATTTTCCTCTAATTCCTGCGAAATCTGCTCATACAGCCCCAGATTAATCAGGTTGTTTGACAGCAGCTTTCCAATCAGAAATTCTGCGGAAATGTAATACACTTTCTTGCCGTTTTCTTTTTCCTGCCGCTCCTGTGCTTCTTTTCTTTCTTCCGTGACTTTCTTTACCAGTGCCAGCAGTGCCGTATAGACCTGTTCGTTACTGCACTCTCTGACGGTCTTTCCATACATTTTGTTACAAATTTCTGCTATGCTCATACTTCTCTCCACTCCTATTTTTATTTCTGATTATTTTTCGATAATTCTGATTATTATTATATATTTCTAAGATTTTTTATCTTGCATAATTACCGCTTAAAATAATACAATACTATCATACTTTGATATCTTGATATTTTAAACAGCCGGGCTAAATCAATATGAGCCTGCTCATTGCCGGAATGGCACAAATTTAAGATATCCTGAATATATAAAATCGGCATTTGTGCAGTAAATCTGCGGATTGGAGGGGCTATGCACATATTAGAATATGAAAATTACGAAGAAACGAAAAAACACTATGATACGGATTTTTCCTATAATACTTATCCTTGCTCGATTCCTCTGGATTTTCCGTGTGTGCCGATGCACTGGCACCGTGAAACGGAAATTATTTATGTAAAGAGCGGCAGGGGAATGGTCAATGTCGATGGTATTTCCTACCCGGTTGTCAAAGACAGCATTGTCTTTATTCTGCCGGGCAGGCTTCATTCCATTGCGCAGTATGAATCGGAAGCATTTTCATACGAAAATATCATTTTTGATATGCAGATGTTAATCCCAAAAGAAGGGGATACGATGTCTTTTAACTTTTTTCACCGCCTGCAAAATTTCCCCGAAGATTTTCCGGTTTTAATAGACCGGGTTCCGAAAGCGCACCGCGCTGTTCAAATCTGCCTTGACCGGATTGACGATTTGCGTACCACCTATCCTGCCGGGTATTATCTCGGCATTAAAGGCTGGCTGTATCAGTTGTTTTTTATTTTGGAATCAGAGATTCTTGCACCGGATAAAATGCGTGAAATTACAACGTGTGATTTACCGCAGCAAAAAAACAGTGCTGTTTCCACCCGGAAAAACGGTTATTTTAAAGAAAATACGAAAGAAAAGCTGTGCCTGATTACCGATTATATTGCAAATTACTACCCACAAAAAATCAGTATTGAACAGATCTCGGCAGTCTGCGGTTTCAGCAGTTCCCATTTTATGAGATTTTTCAAGCTGTATATGGGAAAGCCCTTTATTGCTTACTTAAATGAGTACCGTTTAATCCGTGCCGCGCACCTGCTGTGTGCATCAGATGATGACATTCTTGCGATTTCCTTGGAATGCGGCTTTGAAAATGTATCTTATTTTAACCGCTTATTCCTGCGCGAATATCATATGACACCGTCCAAATTCCGGCAGTCGCGCAGAAACTGATACGACATTTACAACTTATGCTCATTTTCAAGATAATTTAAAAAGCCTGAACAGCCTGCCACCACATCATTCCATGTCTGTGTAAAATCCCCGGAATACCACGGATCTGCGATTGATTTGCCGCGGCGGCTGATTGTCTGGCTGATTGAATTGCTGCTTTTATTTTTAGTCTGAAGCTGACTACCCTCTTGAAGTTCGTCTGCATAATCTAACAACAGATGAATTTTTCCTTCGGTATCCGCGCCTGTGATACGCTCTGTGTTACGGATGTTGTTTGTATCCGCACAAAGCAGGTAGTCATAGTGATGATAATCTTCTTTTGTCACCTGTCTGGCGCGTTTGCCTGCGAAGTTGGTGTATACGGTCTTTCCAATCCCATGCTTTTTTAGTTCTGCCTGCGCCGGCGGATAGATTGGATTTCCTTTGCCGTTCCAGATTTCCTCTGTACTGGTCGCCGCCGAAGCGATTTCAAATTGTTCTGTCAAGCCACGCTGTTCCACCATATCTTTTAATACGAATTCTGACATTGGGGAACGGCAGATGTTGCCGTGGCAGATGAAAAGTACTTTTATCATTGTTTTATTTCTCCTTGAATTGCCCCGGAATGCCCTGTTTTCAAGGGATTCTGGGATTATGGTGATATGCTCTGAAATTACAGAATGTGGCAAATCAGAGCAGAATTGAGCATGTTGTTACTACCTGTTGGTAGTAAAATTGGTAGTAAAACGAAGATTCTTACTACTAAGGCATTTTTAGTCTCCCACTGTAACATAATTTCCAAATATATTACACAACTCCTCTGAAGTACTATCTTGGATTCCAAGCAACCTAATTACATAATCAATATAATTTTGCTTTTTCCATCCAAACGCATTTGACACATTTGTAAAAGGCAAAAGGCCTTTATTATTTATCACTCTAAGCGCTGCAAGATAATCTTTATTATCTACAATTTTCTGTAATTCCTTACATGCCTTACTGTACTCTTCTTGCGGTTTTACCTTATCCACTATTTCATCTAAAGATGTTTTATAATCATCAATTGTTTGTGTTGATTGGTTACAAACATTATTAATTGTATTTTGACACCTTTTCTTTGTAAACAACAACGCTTGTTCTTCTAAATGTAACTTCAAAAATTCTATTGTTTTTTCTTTTGTTTGTTCTAACAAAACATCTACATTCTCAATACTTTGCTTTCTAGCAACCAGTTCAATAACTTGTGGAATCAAAAATAAATTTTCAATCTCCGCAACAGAAGGTACATATATTTTATCCTGCAATAGCGAGTTTATCTCACCTTCAGTTCTTCTATCTCTATCAACAATTCCTTTTATTGTCTTGTAATGTAACATTGGCAATTTGTTATATGCTTTTGTAGCTTGTATAACTGACGCACACCCCTCTAAGGGAATAATGTTATATTTAGGAAATAACCTAGAATACAATTTTCGATCAATACTTTTATCCGGTGTTCCTTCCACAAACAATACTCCATGCCTATTACCTAATATCTCAAGTAATAAATCATCTGAAAAATCATTTGAATCTAATAATTCATAATCCCACTTTTGTTTATCAATCATATTTTTTATCCAAACAATTTGTGTATTATTCCTAGTTCTGGCAAAATCCAAATTATGTGTTATATATAAGTATACACAATCCTGTCTTTCAGCCTCTATCTCATTCCAAAGTCTTTCTAATATTGAATTATGCAAATGATTTTCTGGTTCATCTATAATAATTAAAGAATTATCTTTTGCTGAAACTACTTCAGCAATGTAATGAAAAATTGCTCTTTCGCCATCACTCATAGCATTACCATTATATTTATCCGAATTACCATCTACACTTTCAACCTCAATCTTTCCAGCAGAAATTTGTAATCTTCTGTGTGTTATCACCTTTTCCCATATTTTCTTTATCTTTTCCAATTTCGTCTCATTATCAAATTCTCGATTACCTTCCTTGTGTTTTTTTCGGTATTCAATACTTTTTTCAAAATTTTCTGTCATCAAAAATTCCATGAGAGGCTGATAATCATTCAACATATGAGTTTCAGGATTATTTCCCCATCGACTATATCTTTTTCCATCCTTTTCAAGCCATCTTCTATTATCATCAGTAGTTCCATATAAAAAACGATCCTCCGCCTTTTTTAGTTCAGTTGGGCTTACATATTCTGGCATATCAAGCGATTTTTGTGCTGAAATTCTATGTACATTTAATTCTGGGTTATTTTCATCAATCCACACACTCATTCTAGTTTTTCCCGCTCCATTAGCTCCTAATAAAACTATTGACTGCTTACCTTCAATGAAACTTTCGTTATCATTTATATCGGGAATTCTAATTTTCATAATTGCACCTCCATCAAAGACTCATTTCCTTTATTTATTATTATATCGTCATTTCCACTTCTTTTCCATAGAAAAACGCCCCAGCCTAAGCCAGAGCGTTACCTATCTTCCATATCAAATTACCTTAAACATCTTCTGCGACATCGGTTTCTCATTCTTCTTTTTAATCTCTGTCTGTGCCTTTCGGAAGTCTTCCCTTAGTTTCGGTTCTTCCTCAGCATCATCAAATCCGATATGCGTGTAGACATTCATCGTGACTGATATATCCGAATGCCCCATGAGGTACTGCAGTGTCTTGGGATTCATTCCTGATTTTGCCATATTGCTGCAATAGGTATGTCGGCACACATGAGGCGTGATGTTTGGCATCTGCACTCGATAAATATCATTGTATCTGCCGACCATGTGATTGAATCGATGCTGCCAATGCATTGCTACAAGGGGCATTCCATTATCATCATAAAACAGAAATCCACTGTAGCCATCAATGGATTATTCCACTTTTGGAGCATTCCTGTCCTCGATAATTGCCTGAAACATTTCTGCTACATCCTCTGTTATCGGCAGTACCCTTGTTCCGGCATCTGTCTTTGTGGTTTCGATGATATATCGCATATCTGCCGTTCTCTGCAACTGGTGGTTGATATTCACTGTTCTTTTCTCAAGATCAATGTCCTTTAGTATCAGACCACAAAATTCCGATATTCGCATTCCTGTATGAAATAGAATGTACACCACTTCATAATATTTACAGTACACCACATCGTCATGCACAAACTTCAGGAACTTTCGCATCTGGTCTTTGGAAATTGCCTCTCTTGTCACTGCGTCATTTACCAATACTCCGGCAAGCTGGAATCCGAATGGATTCTTTACAAGGATGTCATCATCCACGGCCATCTGAAAAGCTGGTCGTAGCACTCCCCGGATTGTATGAATGGAACTGTAGCTTTTTCCATCTTCCTGCTGCAATTTTATAAGAAACAGCTTCGCATCAGAAGTTTTCACACTTCGGATTGTCTTTTTTCCGAAAGATTCCTTTGCAAGTAATCTCTGCACTGTAACATATCCCTGCTTGGTGCTCTGCCTTACTCCTGTTTTGGTTTTCAGATATCGGTCTACCAATTCGCACACTGTCATCTGCCCGTCCACGATATTTATAAGCAAATCCAAATCCGTATTGACCTTTTTCTCCAATTCCCTGAGTGACAGGCATGGCTTTTTGCCCTTTGGAAGCTTGTCCGTTGGTTCTAGTTTCCAGCTATAGACAAAATGTGGTTTCCCATCAATATGGTACTTATACTGATATTTTCCATCTGCTCTTACGCTCTCTCCCGGTCGCAGCACTCTGCGTTTGGAATCCCGTCTTGTCTGGCCTCTTCCTGCCTTTGCCATTAGTCTCGCCTCCTCAACTCTGGATGGTGCAGCAGATATTTTTCAAATGCAACACGGAGAATCAGCTTGCGCTCTCCGTAGTATGCCAAGAACTCCTCACCATCCGTATTTTTCAATAAATCATAAAACTTTCTTCGTCTCAGGACAAAATAGTCAATTGCCTCCGAAGGGTTCAATATATCCTTTTCTGCTAAATTTGGTCTTGCCATAATACACTTCCTTTCTGCCGAAAGTGGCTGTTTTCAAGGGTTTTATTGGTTCATCGTATATTCGCTCTACTCCCCAGAAATAGCAACTACTTTCGGCAAATAAAAGGAATTATATTTCTGATGAATTAAGGATAAATTCTTCAAACTTCGGACAGATAATCAAGAACCTGTTTCCACAATAAACTGCCACAGTTCCAAGGTTATCCTCTGCAATCCTTCTCATCTTTTTAATGCCAATATTAAAATAAGCTGCAGCCTCCTTGATTGTGAGCGTATACTTTTCCTTTACAGGGACAATTGTATTTTCCATACTGCCAGAAGTATCATGTTTTTCTATTGTCATGTGCAATTCTCCTTCCATAAGGGACTGCAGTATTTCCACAGCCCTAACTGCTTAGTCTGCTGCCATCTGAAGCACCTTGACCGCATCCTTACGGATCAGCTTTCCGTCCAGATACTCACATCCCAGATATCCGATTTGTCCTCGCACGGCAAATTTTTCTTTCAATGTGCGGATAGTCAGCGGAAAACGCTGAACCAGCCAGTAATTGCTGAAATCTCCAAATGCGATTACCTTCTGGCCTTTTCCAATGGATGGCATGGAATCAATAATCTGCACAGGTTTTAAAAAAATTGTTTCATTGCTGTCTTTCCACAGATAGTTTCCAGCTGAATCTTTGAGGGTACGGAGTGCCAGAGCTGTTTCATCGTTCATAAGCCATGTACCATGCTTACGATACTTCTTATCCACAGACAGATACAATTTGATAATTTCATCATAGCTGATAGCTGAATCACTCTCTGCTGTCACGCCCGTTTCAGCCCCTTCAGTGGCATGCAGAATGCCTGTCGGCTGATTTTCCCCTGTTCCGTTGATAAACGCCTGTTCCCCGCTTGTGCCAAAACAACGTGCCATTTTCCCGATCACATAATCCTCAATAGCAAAGGACTGATCAGAAGTAAACACTGTTCCCAATTTAACAAGTTCAGACAATCTGTATGCCTGTACATCAAATCTTTTGAAATCGCCCTCATTATTCATATCTTCTGCATCATTTCCCTCTCCCCATTCTGCCTGACCTTCACAGTCAAATGCATAGATACGGCTATCGCTTCTGGTTGCATTCACAACGGTTGCCAACTGACGAACCACGCTTTCTTCCTGTAATGCTGCCGTATATTTCCTATTTGATGCTTCTGGCAGACGGTACGCATTCGTTTTGCTCTCACGTTTGTTGTAAAAGCTGTCTGTAACCACCTGTATTCCTCTCATTTTATTCCAAAAATCGTTATAATAAGCTGTACTGTTAATCATAATAAACCTCCTGAAAAATTATTTTGTGCATATAACCACTTTGTCTGCAATAATCCACTGCTTCAGAATAGGACAGATAAAACATCTCCAATGCCCCGTCAACCACACGGTAATAGGGTGGGTCACAGGATTCGCTTGCCATGATAATGACCGGGCATCTGTCCCTTAAATTGATGACATTCACACATCTGTACATGTCTGTTGAAAAATCCGATGGTTCAAACCGCATCAGTGGTGCTGCCTTCTGTTTTCCCATGTGTCCCTCCTTTTTCTCAGCAGAGAAAATCTCTGCACAAGAGCCGATAACCTGTTAAAAGTGTGGTCTTTTCTCCGCCATTCCTCGGACGCCTGCGGACTACCGTTCCGATTGTACGGAGTGCCTGATTGAAATTCCGGCTGTTCTCCGCAAAATATCCATTGTCATTGCACCAGTTCCTGTATGCCTGATACACGGCTGAAGTCCTGCATTCCGCATCATTTTCCTCCTCCAGAAATTCCTCTACGAAAAGTTCCATCTTATCGCTGTCATGCTGATAAGACATGGTTGCAGCTTTTACTGCTTTGGGTTGTACAAGTCCTTCCTCCCGCAAGAGAGTGTATCCTTCAATCAGCCAGTTTAAAATTGCACTTGCTGCCTCCGGCTTGGAAAATTCCGCTTTCAGATTCTGTTCCTGCTCCCATTCCTCAAAATGTCTGTCAAACGGAATGATCACAATGCGCCCACTTGAAAACAGAGTCATATCTGTAATAGCCGGAAGATAATTTGTATTCACATACAACTTGAACTGTGGTTTGAAATCAAAACTATTCTCATGCAGAAATCTGGCATTCAGTGTATCATTTCCCGTCATTCTTTTTATCTGTGCTTCATTCAGTACCAAGCCTCGCCTTGGCTCTGAAATATTGGCAAACCGTACTCCGGCAAGCCTTGCAATATCCTCTGTTGGATTCTGACTGTTGGCAGATGGCTTTGCAGCAATCGTTTCCGGGCGGACAGTCAAACCGTAATCTCCCATCACATGAAGTGTGCTTTCCATCAGTGTTCCTTTTCCATTTCTGGTGGTTGCTCCATAATAGAAAAACATACATTCATAGCGGGTATCACCCGTCAGACCATATCCAAGACTTTTCTGCATGAACCTTGCTTTCTCCATATCCCCACTCATCACTTCTGAAACAAATCTGGTGAAGCGTGGGTTCTCAGCATTGGGATCATAAGCTGCCCCGGCAATCTTGGTCAGCTTGTCCTGTACTGTATGCGGATGAAATTCTCCGGTCTGCAAATCCAGTGTTCCGTTCTGGCAGTTCAAGTAATAAATGTTGCGATCAAATTCAGACATAGCAATCGGATACAAGCTCTGAGCATCACTGATATAAGTATTGCGATAATTCCGGCTCTGCCATTTTGCAGAATACTCCAGATAATCTTTTCTTCTGCGTTCATCGGTAATCGTCAGTGCATATCTGACCAGACTATCCGCAAGGGATTTTGCAAGCTCCATTGTTTTCAGTCCACCAATGTCTGGAATCCAACGGGTACCGTCATACACATACCACTTTTTTCTCTCCGGCACATATCTTGCGATATCTTTATATACATCCGCAAATAATCTGCCTGAGCCGTTGTCGTTCCACGGGTATCTGCCGTTATCCGACACGTTCAGTTCTATCAGCTTCTGCAGCATATCATCAAAATCACTCTCTGCTGATGCCCTTGCATACGGTCTGTAGAAATCCAACGCCTGTGCTACTGCTTTTTCCAGTGTTAATGCACCGTAGGTTGAACCACTCTGCACACGATCCCACTTGCTCCGCATCAATCCGGATTTTCTAAACAGCCTGTCCATCTGCTCTGTATCACCGCCACACCAGAATGCAAGAATACTTGCAAGTGCCATATCCGCATCACTGTGGGACTTTTCATCCGGGATTTCGCCATTCCATAAAGCTTTGAATTTTTCGCCCTGTCTGGAATCGGATGCCAGACGAACTACCGAATCATCTGAAAGATAACTTCCCGGAACATCATGCGTCCTGTTCTTTTTCTTAGAAATCGGACGAAGCATATACGTTTCCAGTATTGTGCCAAGTTCAGCACTCCGTTCCTCAATACCACGATTCCGGATTACCTTTCCTGTCAGGGTACAGAATTTTCTCGTCACACCTGCTGCGTAGATTTCCAACCCAAGTTTCTGATTATTGATGTAATATCTGCCCTTATCATAAGACAGGGAAGATGCCTTACATACTATGCGGACTCCCGTGCCGGAGGGGCTGAATTCTGTATAGGAGTCCATTCTCTCCACGATGTCTTCTGCCATCTGTGTCAGCTTTCCACCAAACACGCAATGGTCGATATCTACCATGCAGAAATCATCAAATGCACCCATACCGATTCCGTCATAACCATCCATTGCATTGACTGCCAATCGAAAATCCGAAAAGGTATTTTTATCGGCACTGCTCGCTTTTCTGCCATTTGTCTGATACGGCACTTTTGTCATGCGTCCGTTTCTCTCTTCATATTTCCACAGACAGAACCGTCCATCTTTTTTCAACTGTTCAGGAAGTTTCTCGTACATCCTGTGCTCCTCCTTTCCCGCTTATTTCCCGATGCATCATTTCTCTGTAGCTCTTGCAGATAACCACACTTTAAATTCCGAAACCGGAATCAATACCCGCTTGCCGACACGGACGATCGGGAAGTCTGCCTCTCTGGTCAGAGCATATGCTTTGCTCAGGCTGATTCCCATCTGCATCGCCATTTCCTGTACGCTCATCGTGATTTTATCCATAGCCATCCTCCTCTCTGCATTTCAAACATGAATTGCTCTTGTTTTCTATCACAGTATACTTTATAATGTTACCAAAGACTATTTTCTATTGGTAAGAGGTCGTACTGGAAGTAAGTTCTATCGGTAAGAATGGAGGTAGAATATGAACGAAGATTTCAGTTTGGGAAAAATAAGTGCGGATGCAAGACTGACAGCAACTTTCAAATATTATGAAAAGACAGAAAAGAACGGGGAAATCATAATAACCGCCTGTCTGGGGGATGGAGATGTGCCACGGCTCAACCGTGGCTATGGCTTGGACGGAAACGGACTCTGGCTTTCCCTGAACAATCTGTATCAGAGCATCCGTGGAAAAGATGACAACACTGCTGCCGATGATATCATTTCATGGTGTCAGCAGTACGCACACCCTTACTATGCATTCGGCGGTATTGCCGAATATAAATGGGATATAGATAAAGATGCAGAATATTGGGATGTGTCTACCAATATACTTGGAAGTTTTACTTTCGATGTAAAAGAGATGAGGGATGATTTAGAAAAATTGTACCGTGACACTCTGGTTATCCTAATGTTCAAAAAATGTCTAGAGCAGCTTGATATTTCCGATGACCTTGCACAGATAACATGGACAAATGAATTTGCGGATTTTAATTCATTTCCTATGCAGAAACATCTCGATAAAATATCTGCTTACCTAAATGAAATGAGTGGAGTGACCATGAAGCTTGGATTAGATGAGAATGGAGAATTGAAGGTCATGCCGGATTTCCACTCTGTTTTTGACGCTGCCCGATTCGCCCTGTCGCAATATGTATCTATCCCTACAGATTATCCGATTGTCTATGCAGACCGAGTTGGTGTTGCCACCTGTGAGTGCTGTGGTCGCCTGTTTATCAAGAACGGAAACCGTCAGAAATATTGTGATAATCCGGAATGTAAAAAGGAACGAAACCGCAGAAAATCCCGCACAGCTTATCACAGGAAAATACAGGAAGAAAATGATAACCGCTGGGCGTAATCACTACATTTTTCACACTGGGGCAAGATGTGGCAAGTAATATAGGTTATTTTCTATAATGGCTCTATAAGAATAACCTATATTATCTGCCACAAGCTGCCCCAACTGTTTTTTCATAGAAAAAGGGCGTCGGTTCTCACCGACACCCCAGTGTGATTTTATCCCTATTCTCCATAACGAAATGCTGAATTTTCAGTCAGATTTCTGAGCAAAATCTTCCTTGCTGTCTTATAGTCATTTCCGATGAAGCCAAGCCTGAGTAAAAAACATTGAAAAGCATACTTGCCATTGTCTGTTTCAGTCGGCTTTGATGATACTCTTTTTGCATTTTTTTCCATATCACACAGCCTTGTGATAAATTGTGTGTATGCTGCTATCTTGTCTCCATCTTCCGTATATGGAAACCATGCGAAGTTAATTTTCTCCTCTGTGATTTCAACCTCAGTGCTATCCGTCTGAAATGCCCTTTGGAAGAGTGTCTGCTTATTTGCTATGATCTTCTGTAAATTTTCCAATGCCGTATCCGTAAAGTTTTCTCTTGGAACTGCTATTGTCAGCTTGTCCTGCTGCACTGACACTTCTTCAGTAAATTCCGCATCATCCTGAAAGCCACACTCCCGTAACTGCCGAATTAAGGATTCTACCATTCCTGCCTCTGCTCCCTCCGGGATGTGCAGCACACCCTCTTTATCCAGCCGATATCCTGCAATATCGTATGCACAGCTTGGCACCCGCTCATAATGTGGGGCTGTTCCGAGTATTTTGCCAATCTCCTTCGCCAGTTTTGGTCTTTGCTTTGGTTCCAGTGTAAATCTGATTTCATTCTTCATAATATGTACCCGCCTTTCTTTTTCGGTAGTACATATATCACTCTGATGGCACAGAATTGCAAGACAATTCGGATTATATTTCTGCCAAAATGTACGCGGAAAAACTGTGATTTTTATACTGTTTTTTACACGTTTTTCTGCGTATTTCGTTACTATCCGGCAAAACAAAATCAGCTAAAGTGATGACATTCAGCGGATATTTTCACATCAACCGACCTTGACGGGTATCCCCCCTGTTTAATTCTGCGAAAATTCGCACGAAGGGGGCCATCGGTCTTTGGAACAATTATGTGTAGAGATTAAGAAGCCCCCAGCACTTAATGATTGTAAAAGAAAATCTCCTTTGATATAATAAAAATCGACAAAGGAGGAATTTTCTATGAATGAACAGCTATTAGAAAATCTTATTAAACAGGATATTGAATCCATTTTTACGCAGATTCTTATTAAACATAATTATATTTTTCCAATTAGTGCCAAATCACGAAGCGGTGCTGAAATCAGTGATTATTTAGAAGATGGTTTCGTCGAATACATTACCCAAAATCCACACGAAAGAATCTATAATCCTAAAGGTGCTCCTAAGGGCGCCACTAAAAATCCATATGACTTTTGCTTTAATTACAAACATCCAGAGTCAGGATTTGATGACTTAATATGGGGAGATATAAAGGCCACAAAATTTTCATACGCCGACAGTAATCCTGATTTAGGTACGCCTGAAAAAATAATTAAATTTATTATGGATGGTCATTTTTATTTATTATTTGTTTTTTTAGAATACGAAGCAACTGAAGATAACCAGACAAAATTTTTAGCTTTTGAAGATGGTCGTTATGTACATTGTCAATTTTTAAAAGATATTCATCATTCAGTTAGAATCAACCCTAAACCTCAATTTCAAGTCAATATTCATGAACCAGAGGAATATAGAACAAGAGATGAATTTTTAAAGTTATTCTACACAAAATATAAAGAATCCATTGATCGAAATATTGCAAAACAAGAAGCAAAAAAGGCTGATCTTGATTCACGTTTTGATTCTATGTTACAACGATTAAAAATTTACAATGATAAAATAAATCACGATCATTGATACATAAAAATATGGCATATAATAATTGATCAATAATTATTATATGCCATTTATATTTTCTTAAGCAGTTAAATAATCCGTAATGAATTTTCTTTCATTCTCGTCAATTCCATATATTATGTAAACAAGCTCATTTAAACGTCTAGATAACATTTTGTCTTTTGGGTTTCTTAATAGTTGCTCAACAATTTGAACAATTTCTTCGAAATAATGGTTGTCTACATGAATCCTAACATCTTTTAAATCAGAAATCTTAATTTGTGGCGTTTTCCCTTTTTCTGCTCTAATAATCTTATTAATTCTACAATAGAATGTTACTAAATCACTATTAAGCACTCCACAAGTATACTTCAACATTGATTTACTCTGTTCTGTATTTTCCTTATTGGTTAAAATATAAATACTATTATTTGCAGCATATGGCTTATCACAATATGTAGCTATTATTTCTGTAGCACTCTGTCTAATAAATACTTTTGGTGCTAAATAAGCGTCTTTATCTCCTAACGTAACTCTTTTTTTATTTTTAACTCCGGCTTTCTCCAACTCCTCTTTAAATTGATCTGACAATTTAAGTTGTAGCTCATAATCATATTTAATACATCGTTGTGGTGTTGGACGTTGAAATTTTCCAGTTAATCCCTTAGAACCTTCAATATAAGGCAATACAAGATATTCTTTTGAATCATCAGGATCTACAATAAATTCATCTGTTTTACCTGTCAATGCGCAACAAGTTCTCAAGCATTTGTTTGGATAATACTTTTCCAAATTATCATATTGTGTCAGCTTTTCATTTATTTGTTCTTGTATCTCACTTAACGGTTCAAAAAACTTGTATTTTTTTGATTTGTCATTCCAAAGCACCTGCTCTATATGCTTAATAGTTTTATTTTCAAAATTAACTAATTCAACATTATTCTTTTTAGGTAAACAATTCATTACATCTATAATTAGCTGTCCACTTGCAACACCTTCAAATGCCTGCAATCCTCTAGTTATAGATTTTATTGTGTAGTTTTGCACAATATACCGTCTCAAATCAACGAATGCTGTCTCAAAAAACGCAATATCCATAATAAAACAAAGATGTCCACAATCTTCAAGTGCTTTTAGCCCATTTTCTATGAAAAACATAGACAAGTTAAACTTATTGTTTCCTTTTTTGTTCTGTACAAAATCAAATGTATTATAAAAAGCTCTCTTTTCCTCCGTCATATTTCTACTACGCTTTCCATACATTGTTACAAATGGAGGATTTCCTATAATAATTGCATAGCCTTTAAAAATATTTTTTTTCGTAAAATCATATGAACTAATATTTAATCTAGGCATTACATAATTTTCATTTTCTTTTCGGGCACATACCATCAATGGTAGCAATTCAGCAAGTGAGTTTATTTCCGTAATCACTAATGCATTCTTATCCATATCATTAGCATAAATATTATCACATATATAATCCAAAATCTGACATGCAGTATACCCTTTATCTTGTAACATAGAGACCACTTTTTTTATTATTTTACAAACAAATACACCAGATCCACAGGATGGTTCCAAAATTTTTCCAGAAAGCAAATCTACTTTATCTAACATATATTCGATCATTCCCTCTTCTCTAGTGTAAAACTGTCCCAAATCTTTTTTTATACTGTTAGGAATAATTGACTCATACATAATTCCAAGTGAATCATATTCCATAACTTGTTTACATTTATTCTTATCAAGATATAATTCATGAAAAATATATGGATATATTTCTCTTATATTAGTATTGGCATTTTCAAACTCACTAGCATAGCTACAACTGAGGTATACTAGCGCATTATTAATAAACTTATTTATTATTGCTTCATCCATGCGTTTACCTCCTAGAACATATGTTCTTTTTATATATTACAATATTTCCTTGCAAATGTAAAGTTTCATTTAATTATTCAACACATATTATAGCATTTCTTTTTCATTCTTCAAATATAAGACCCTCGAATAATATTAATCCAATCATTCCGTCCTTAGTTCCATATTCTCTAATCATCTGCTAAAATATCATCTTCCTCGTGAATATACTCTTTCTTCATATCAATGACATAATCACAAACAAGGTGAACCAAATCTGTAAAAAAATTGGAGTATCCTATTGTATCTCGTTCAAAGGAGTAACGTGCCTCTACAAACAAATTAGAAATCTGGTTGAGATTCTTCATTAGTGATTCTTCATTTTGATGAATCTGTTCATAGATCTTTGTTCTTAGCTCATCACCATATTTTTGCGGTAATTGTAAGAATAAAATGTCCAGCTTGTGCTCACATTCGAACTCTAAGTTTTCTTTGAATATTAAAAACTTAAATGCCAATTCTATGGCTAATGCACCATTTGTAATCATTGGTGACATAAGAAACGGGAGCTGTCTATGTCTCTTTTCGTATTCTTCTAAGTCTCTTCTACGTTTCTCTGAATCAGGAGTAAATTTAGGAACTGTATCTATTTCTTCCAATTTGCAGAACACATAATAGAAGCCCTCACTATCTCGGAGTATATTATATGCTGTCATTGGTTTATTTTCTTCATTACAAAATTTTTTTCTTTCACATGCTTCACACTTCTTATAATGTGCATAATTTGTACCTTGAAATTTTCTTGACATACACAAATTCACCTCTCTAAGCAGTCCCTTACTACTAAGGATTTCTCCCAATTTCTTTGACTATTCTGCCTCATCTGCCCTGTGCCTTAGTAGTCGAAACCGTAGTATTTCCAAGGCTTTCCGCCCTATTATGCCGTACTCTGTCCCAATCTGCGAAGGTATGCATTATCATAAAACTGGAGTGCCGTGGCAGATGAAAAGTATTTTTATCATTGTTTTATTTCTCCTTGATTTGCCCCGGAATGCCCTGTTTTGCAAGGGATTCTGGGATTATGGTCATATGCTCTGAAATTACAGATTGTGGCAAATCAGAGCAAGATTGAGCAAGTTGTTACTACCTGTTGGTAGTAACAACGAAATAGCGTTACTACTTAGAATTTTCATCTTTTTCTTTGTCATCATCTTCTTTATCAGTATCTACCGTCTCTCCTGACATTCTGTTTATACCAAGCAAATTTGCAAATCGTTGATTTCGTTCAGATAACTCTCTTGCTACATCCATTGCTGGAGTATAAGCTATTTTACTTATTGGGGATAAATTATCCATCCTCTATGATATCAGAACCATGGTAGTAATACCATCATGGATTCTGGAACGTTCAACTCGCCAAAGAAGAGGTTCCAGGATTTCTTTCTTTTTTATTCTTTGATGACAGTATACCGGTTAATTCTGTAACAGGCAACTAGGTTAGTTGTAAGTCAGGCTGAAAGGGGCGCAACAGCAGTATCTAACAGATAAGCAGAGGTTTTCTGCTGACATAGCTGCACCTCACTTCTTGCTTAATACCCAATCCTGAAATAATCCAAATACGCTTTATACTTGTCCTGTGCGGTCAGGCAAGTATCGGTCAGATAGCCTTTTTCGTTGTCCCATTCCCTCAATCCACGGTAATAGAACATCTTCAGATTATCCTCGATAATGAACGGAACGATATTGTATTTCAAGCACTCCTTAAACATGATCAATCTGCCCACACGGCCGTTGCCGTCCTGAAACGGATGGATTCGTTCAAACTTCACATGGAAGTCCAGAATATCTTCAAAGGGCTTTTCTTCCTTGGCATTGTATTCTGTCAGCAACACTTTCATCTTATCGGCAACTTCTTCCGGAAGGGCAGTATCCATGCCGCCAACTTCATTCGGAAGTTTCTTATAGTCGCCAACAGCAACCCAATCTTTTCTGGAATCGCTGGTTCCATTCTTTAAAATTAGATGAAGCTCTTTGATGAACTTTTCCGTCAGAGCTGCTTTTGTATGATCAATGATCATGTCAATGCAGCGGAAATGATTTGCTGTTTCAATCACGTCATCCACGTTCAGCACTTCTTTTTCTACACCGATGGTGTTGGTTTCAAAGATATATCTGGTCTGATCGTGGGTCAGTCGGTTTCCTTCTATATGGTTGGAATTGTATGTCAAATCAATCTGTGTTTTGTGATAGATCCCGCCGGAGTATTTACTTGCCTTCTGATCTTGCAGGATATCCAACAGAGTAATCGGTTCTTCTTTTCTTTTGTTGGTGCGCTCCGGCTTTTCTGCATTTTCCGGAATGTTCCAAGTCTTTCCGGTAAGAAACGCACCATTCACACGCCCCTGGGCACAGTAATTTCTAACACTGCGCTCGGACACATCCCACTTTTTCGCTATTTCAGCAACTGAAAGATATCGCATCTATAATCCTCCACCATAAAATCCATCAAAAAACTACGTTAATTTATTACATAGTATACCACATTATCGGCAAAAATATCAATAGGTTCAAGTTTAATTATTATACTTTTTGCCGATACAGGAAATACACCTTCCGGATGCAGAAAGCCGGACTCCATAGAAAATGAAGTCCGGCAAGATAAGTCCAGAGCTGACCACATCTTGCAGCTACTGCAGTAATAAATCTAAGAAACTTAAGCGAATCTATAGCATCTGACAATTCTTTTACATCTCTCTCAATATAAGTGGACAAATAACTACTATAGAAAATCTGACTATTACTGTTAACACCACTTACAATTGCCGGCATATATCCTTTATATATTCGTTCAAATCCTGATTTCTTGTATCAATTATTTTCTGTTCACTTTCAATAAGAAAAAAGCCTTTACTTCCATGGCTAATAATAAGTCTCTATTTTCAATACCTATTGTAAAATTATATCTTGTTTAAGAAAATATTTTAATTTTAAAGATAAAAAATTCTTCATCCTGCAATGCCTTATATTCTATATTGTAATTATTCAGAATATTACTTACAATATACAAGCCTAATCCATTACTATTTTCCTTATTTAAATCAAATTTTACATCAAATATTTCATCCATATTCTTAATTTTATTGTTACTGTATGAATTCTCTATATATAACCAATCATCAACTATCCCAATATTAATTACCCCATTTACATCGGTATATTTTATCGCATTACTAATCAAATTAGATAAAATAATCTTTAATGCTGTTTTTCCTATATAAATATTCTCATCTGATATATAATTATTGATGGTTATTTTCTTTTGATTTGCTAATATTTCGTATTTTTTTAATATATCTTCTAATGTATCATTTATTTTCAAATATTCTTCATCATTATTCAAATTTTCTA
>OGNO01000100.1_pt1 | contig 81761 bp, 71 predicted proteins | sample 1573491 | NCBI WGS metagenome assembly OGNO01 (sample SAMEA2581900, study PRJEB24529) | metagenome | biome: Human gut stool | place: China | collected 2011
CAATCACAGAGGATGTGGCACAGATGTTTCAGGCAATCATCGAGGACAGAAATGTACCTAAAGTGGAGAAAACCATAGATGGATATAGTGGATTTCTATTTTACGATGATAATGGAATGCCACTTGTTGCAATGCATTGGCAACACCGCTTTAATCGTATGGTCGGCAGATACAATGACATTTACCGAGTACAGATGCCAAATATTACACCTCATGTATGCCGACACACCTATTGTTCGAATATGGCAAAATCGGGAATGAATCCAAAGACATTACAATACCTCATGGGGCATTCGGATATTAGCGTTACCATGAATGTGTACACGCATATTGGGTTTGATGATGCCGAGGAAGAATTGAAACGGATGGAAGACTTCCGAAAGGCACAGACAGAGATTGAAAAGAAGAATGAGAAACCGATGTCGCAAAGGATGTTTAAGGTAATTTGATATAGAAGAATACAATGGTGCTCTGCTAAAGTACAGATACAATGTGCTTTGGTGGAGCTTTTGATTTGAGGCTAGAAAGCGAGTAGCTATAAGGATGAAATTTTGCTATAATAAGCGATATGAAGAAAGCAAATTTGGGAGGAGATGATTGAAGTGCCAATGGAAAATTTTGTGAATGAGTTTAATATGTGGATGCAGACTGTGCAAAGCGAGTTACAGGAAAAAAGTATGCGTTCTACGATTATAATATGTGCGGCTACATTAGATGCACAGCTTGAGAAACTGATAAAAAATATATTATTACAAGAAAAGAATACAGATGGTGATATTTTTGAGGGAGGAAATGCAATACTCTCAACATTCAGTTCAAAAATTACCCTTGCATACTATTTGGGATTAATATCTGAGCATGAACGAAAGACTTTGGATTGCATTCGAAAAATTAGAAATAAAGCAGCACATGAAATTAGTATTTTGTCTGGGAGCGTATCAGATTCCATAAATAATATGTGTCTTAATTTAGAGATTCCGCAAGGAATGTATATTCCAATTGAACTTTTTACTGGTAGTCTTGGTGAGTGTGACAAAACATATAATCCAAATGATGAAAAAAATCCGCAAAAAAGATTTGTTAATGCATTTTATTATATGACCCAATATCTTTTCCTACACAATTTGGAATATGTTGATTGCAAAGTAGAAAAGTATCAGGCACCTAAACCGTTTGAATTTATAGAGATGTTCAAAAATATTCTTGTGAATGATAATGAACAAATATTGCTACATTTGAAAAAATGTAAAGAAAAAGCTCAAAAGGATCTATGTGAGTTACAAACTTTAATCAAGGATTATGTAAGTGGTGATGTTGTTGTTTATAGGCAAGAAGACCTTGATTCTAAAGAAAAAATACAGGAGACAATTGGTATTGTAGAAGATGAAATAAAAGCATTTGAAACAGAAATATCATTGAGGGAAAACGAAGATATACCAAAGAACTTTGATTCAAATTATTCAAAAACATGTTATGCAATTCAATCGTTAGAGAGATTAATCGAGATAATGAAGGAGTATCAATAATATGAATATGTGTTGGAAGTTTTGCATTTGACAAAATAGCTCCTGATTGCAGTAGAAAAACACACTTGTTAGTTTTAAGGAATGTCCTTACTATAATTCGTGCATAGAATTGTTTTAGTTACTTAAAAATGAAGATGTTTATTACAGAATTTATAAAGATTGAAACATCTCATATAAGTGTATCTTTGCATATATCGAGTGTGGGTTTAATTACCAGAGAATTCATAGTAGTTTAAGCTGCTTGATGTAGTTAATACAGATGTAAAAGTCTTATTTTCGGTATTTCTTATATGGACTTAAAATTAGAAAGAGGTGTGGGAATGTCTTTGTATGGGCATACTTATATTAATATCAATTCACTGAAAAGGTGGGTAAATTCACTAAGTGTGGATGAAATACAGTCTGTTGATGTTGGAGGTTACAACCTTGAAATTAAAGATGAAACAAAAGAATTGTTAGAACTTCAGCTACAAGGTTTTTCTGAATGTATTAATAGAATGCATGAAGGTGATGATTGGAGAAAGTATGAAGGAATTATAAGCCATGCGTTTTATAATGCATTTATTAGATTGGATAATAGTTCGATAAGAATGGGGGATTTTTATGAATGTTTAATTGAACCGAGTAATTTAAAAACATATAAAAAGATAATTAAAGGCTTTGATTATCTTGATATTGGTGCTATACATATGAAAGATTCTGCTGGAAATGCAGTTGCATCGATTGGAGAAAAGAGTGATTTGATATGGGAGGTATTCTATGGGTATTTTGTAAATGAAAACGAGGATGGTAGTATAGATCATGTTTATTCAAACCATGAAAAGTACCTATCAATTCAGGTTTTTAATGTTGAAGCCTTATCTAAGGAAGAGATTGTTGCACGTGTAGATGAAATTTTATTGCATGTATCTATGGTATATGATATGGACTTTAAGGTGTTTGAAGTCGATTCGTTGATTAAATGTGAAGGAGAGGCTCCTATACTACGGGTAGAATACACTCCGACTGGATTTGAAGAAGTCCCTATGTTCTATTTATCAAACGCTAACAATACGAATGATGAGCGATTCAAATTTTTAAGTTGTTATCAAGTAATAGAGTATTTCTTTGTTCGAGCACAAAATTACTACTTTTTGGAAGAACTGAAATCTATTGATATGAATAATGTTAATCACAATGAATTAAGAAAAATTTTAGCAAATTATAAAAAAGTAACAAATGAACGTGAAGCATTAAAACTTGTTTTAAAGAGAGCAATCGATATCCCTAAATTTAAAACATGGATAAATTCAAATTCAGAGCATTTTGATATTTACTGTAGATCACAAGGTTATAAAATCGATCTTTCAAAAGAAGACAAAAAAATAATTTCTAATATAGTAGAAAGAGTATATGGATATAGATGTTCCATCGCTCATGCAAAAGGTGATGTCGAAGAATATATTGCGATTCCCAACATTAGTAGAAAAATAATTGCAGCGGAAATACCGTTAGTTAAATATTTGGCTTATGAAGTGATAAAAAATTGTTCTGAAATATAAATCATTAGTAGTAGAAACTCCCTTTTTACTACTAATTTTACTACTAACAAGTAGTAACAACATGCTCAATTCTGCTCTGTTTTGCCACAATCTGTAATTTCAGAGCATTTTACCATACCCCCCATAACCCCTTGCAAAACAGGGCATTCCGGGGCAAAACAAGGAGAAATAAAATAATGATTAAAGTACTTTTTATCTGCCACGGCAATATCTGCCGTTCCACCATGGCACAATTCGTTTTCCAGGACATGATCAACCGTCAGAACTTAGCGGACAAATTCCTGGTCGATTCCAAAGCGACCAGTACCGAAGAGATTGGCAATGGTCCGCATTACGGTACCGTTCAAAAGCTGCACGAAGTAGGTGTTCCTGTGCTTGCCCATCGTGCCAGTCAGTTACGACGAAGAGATTATGAAGAATTTGATTATCTGATTGGAATGGATCATTGGAATATGAAAAACATGCTTCGGATCGTAGGTGGCGATCCGGAAGGAAAAATGGCATTGCTTTTAGATTATACAAAACGTGCAGGGCAGGAAATTGCAGATCCGTGGTACACCGGAAACTTTGATGCAACGTATGATGATGTGGTAGAAGGATGTACCGGTTTTTTAGAATATGTACGTAAAACACATCGGGAAATTTAAAGTAGCAATGATACAAAAGTTTATTCATAATATCTATCAGTGATACTATTTTGTCAGAATGTTGTGATAGAAAAAACTATATTGTGAGGAAGGTCATTTGATTATTTAAGAAAAAGGAAAATGATCATTTAGCATCTTAATAAAAAAGAAATGGCTCAGTAAAATGAAAAGAAAAATATATATTATATTGACGATCATCTGGATGATTACAATCTTTTATTTTTCAGCAAGAAATGGTGTGACTTCTACCGGTGACAGTCACTATATCGGCATGAAGATCGGTGAAGTTTTTGTGCCGGGATTTGACCAATGGAACAGTACAAGACAGCTTGCTTTTGCGCAAAAAGTAGATTTTCCGATTCGCAAATCAGCTCACGCGATGGAATATGCATTGCTTGGATTTTTGATCACAGGATCATTTATTACAAATGCAAAAGAAAGAAAAAAGCAGGGAAATAAAGTACAGGAACATAAAAAACTGTATCTGGCTGCATGGATAGGAAGTGCTTTCTATGCAATGACAGATGAGTTTCATCAGCTTTTTGTGCCGGGAAGAAGTGGAAGAGTAGCAGATGTACTGCTTGACAGTACAGGGGCTGCTGTTGGTGTATGTATATTCCTGATTATACAGATGTGGATTCAGCACAAAACACACAGCAAATCCACTGCAAATTGTATCAATTAATCTTAGTACCAATTATACAGTGAACCCATAATCCCCTATTAATTAAAAATTATTTGGCTAAAAACTAAATATATATATTTATAAATCTATCCATCCATCGTTCCATCAAGTGATAACCATCACTAACTAATTCCTCTGTTTTACTCTCTATTCTTTTTATTGCATGTTTAACAAAAACCTTATTTTTCTGACTTTATGGAACAGTTGGTAAGTTACATATATCTGTAAAATAGAGTTTCACCCAATAATATATCACCGACAGCATAGCACCGATAGCATATTCCTGACAGCATATCACATATCCCCGACAACGCAACAATGTTTGCCTGTTTTTTGCATATCATATATATAATACTTTTAAGCATCACCAATAACATTTATATATGTAATATAATATTATCTATCCAGTAATATTACCTATCTGGAAAATCCGGCAAACTCCGAATACATTCCAACACCAGATTCCTGCAAAATTCCGCAAAGAAGGACAACTATGCTCTGCATCTGAAAGATGAACCTCATATGTATAGAGTGCGTATATATCCATATATAGAGAGCCTGTATATAGTGCTTGAAACTCCGTATGTATTCATGTACAATAATAATTGAGTTGTTATACTATTATTATAGCAATCAGAATAGATTGCATCACAACACGAAAAAGACAAAAATATAATTTAAAATATATAGTCGCAAAGGAGAGCAGGCATGAAAGATATTATTCTTAAAAAATTCGGTGAAGTATATGGAACTACAGAAGGTGCAAGAGCATTTTTCGCACCCGGACGTGTGAATTTGATCGGAGAACATACAGACTACAACGGAGGTCATGTATTTCCGTGCGCATTGACGATCGGTACTTATGCAGTAGCGAGAAAGAGAAATGACAGAAAGCTTCGTTTCTTCTCAATGAATTTTGAGCATCTTGGAATTATTGAGTCGTCTTTAGATGAATTAAAGCCAATGAAAGAAGCAGGATGGACAAACTATCCAAAGGGTGTGATGTGGGCATTCGGTGAAAGAGGAATGCATCTGGATTGTGGTCTGGATATCCTTTTGAACGGAAATATTCCAAATGGTTCGGGACTTTCTTCTTCTGCTTCCGTAGAAGTAGTAACCGGTTTTATCTTGAAATCATTATATGGATTTGATGTCAGCAATCAGGATCTTGCGTTGATCGGGCAGTTTTCAGAAAATAATTTCAATGGTGTAAATTGCGGTATTATGGATCAGTTTGCGATCGCAATGGGTAAGAAAGATAATGCAATCTTTTTAGATACAGCAACATTGGAATATGAATATGCTCCGGTCAAATTACAAGGAGCAAAGATTGTCATTTCATGCAGTAACAAGAAGCGCGGACTTGGCAGCTCAAAATACAATGAGCGTCGCAGTGAATGTGAGATGGCTTTATCTGAGATCCAGTCAGGAATGGGAATTGAAACACTTGGTGATCTGACAGAAGAACAGTTTGAAAGTGTGAAAATGGCGATCAAAGATGAAGATCGAAGAAAGAGAGCCAAACATGCCGTTTATGAGAACCAGCGTACGATCAAGGCAGTAGAAGCATTGAAGGCAAATGATATTGTATTGTTTGGTAAATTGATGAATGAGTCTCATGTATCATTGCGTGATGATTATGAAGTAACGGGTGAGGAGCTGGATACGTTAGTAGAAGCAGCATGGAAGATTGACGGTGTGATCGGATCCCGTATGACAGGCGCAGGCTTTGGCGGATGTACGGTCAGCATTGTGAAAGATGAGGCAGTGGACCGATTTATTGATCAGGTTGGTAAAACTTATAAGGAAACGATCGGCTATGCAGCAGATTTTTATGTCGTAGAGATCGGCTCCGGTCCATGTGAATTATAAAACAAGAGAATAATAATAATATGTGACATTTGATATATCCATATGAATTTATAAATGTGCAACAAAGCGGGATGCCAACATCTGCTTGAAAGGATAAGGGGTGATATCCATGGGGAAAATAGAAGAACCACAGATGAGCGAGGAAGAATTAAGAAATTTACTGGAATATTCAGAGTGTGCAACGTTTGTTTTAGAACAGGGAATGGAGTTTAAAGTTGTATATGCCAATCCGAAATTTTATCAGATCTTGCGTTATACGAAAGAGGAGTTTGCCGATCAATTTGAGAATAAACTAAAGGAGCTGATTTTGCCGGAAGAAAAACAAAAGATATCTAATCTGATCGCAAGGCAGTCTGTAGCAGGTGGCCATATCCATTTGGAATATCGTATCAAACGCAAAGATGGTGTAGTTCGTTTTTTGTCGATGACAGCAAGTCCATTCGTTCGAAATGACAAGATGTGTTATTATTGCTCGGCAATGGATGTGACGCAGCAGAGACGGACATTAGCAGAAGTTTATGATGCAAAAAGACAAGTTGATCTCATAACAAATAATGTTCCGGGTGGCGTGATCAAGATTCGGATTTCTGATTTTTCCATTTTATATTCCAATGATGGCTTTTATCGTTTGGCGGGTTATAGTCGTTCGGAGTATTTCTCTTTGTTTGGAAATCATTGCGATAAAGTTATTTATGATCAAGATGTGGAAAGAGTAGTGCACATGATTCGTGCAGCGGTAGACAATGGTGGGACAATCAGCTTTGAATATCGTATCATTGCCAAAAACGGTGAAGTACGCTGGTCATATGTAAATGGATGTCGTGTGGATGATCTGGATGGTGAAGTTGTTTATCTTTGTATCATTATGGATATTACATCTAAGAAAAAACTGGAACAAAAAATGGAAGACAGTCTTCGCAGATCCGGTTATCTTCTGGAGTATATGAAGGAAACAGAGTGGACGTATCATATAATATCTAAAAAGCTATATCGCAATGGCTATATAGATGGCACCTATTCCAGAGAAAGAGAACTGAAAAATGCTTTTACCAGAGAAACATTAGGTCCGACGGTACATCCTGACGATTTGGATGCACTCTGTTCTTTTTTTGATGAACGGATGCGTAAAATCGGTAAAGCTAAGGGTGTTTTCAAAGTAAAAGACAGCAAGGGAAATTATCATCCGACGGAAGTGTATGCAATTACAGTCGGTGCAGAAGAGACAGGCATGCCGGAAAAAATTTATGGAGAAACTCGTTTTTTGGATGACCGCTCCTTTATTGTGTCGCAAGAGCCTGCTGTTTCCTTTACATCCGGGACTGTAGGAAAAGTCTTAAAGATTGCTGAGATGGCAAGGGAAAAAGTCAAAGACGTTGTAACGGGAAGTATGCCTTATCAGGAATGGATTGAACGGACAAGCAGTATTTTAAAAAATAATAAGGAAGAAAAATACGGTATTCTGTGCTGTGATATAGACGGATTTCAAAGACTGACCTATCATTACGGAATTTCGATCGGAAACGAACTTTTGACAAGTTTTGCAAAGCTGTTATGCAAGCATATGGCATATGATAATATGTGTTCCCGTATCAGCGGAGATTATTTTGTTGTCTTTTTCAAGTATGAAAAGCATGGTGAGCTTTTGAAGAGAGTTTCCCATATGCTTCGTATGCAAAAAGAAAGGGAAAAAGAGCTTAGTTATAATACATACGGAACGACAAGCGGTATCTATCTGGTAAAACCGGGCGAGCAGGATCTTGACAAGATGTTAGAATGTGCGGATCTGGCAAGGAGAAGTATCAAAGGTACTCGTGGAAATCATTATTCGATCTATACGGAAGAATTGCAAAGAAACCAGTTCTTAGAAGAAGAAGTCATTTCCGAAATTGGCACGGCGATGATGGAGCAATCAATTGAAATCTGCTACCTGCCCCGTATCTACAAGAATCGGGATAATGTGATCGGTTGTAAGGCGATTCCTCAGATTCAGATGCAGAATGGTTCTTATCTCTCATTAGAGGATCTGCGTCGTTATATTGATCGCAGTGAAGAAATACAGCAGCTATTCTTCTATGTCCTTTCGAATGTATGCTGCAGCCAAGGAGTATGGAAATCAAAAGGTTATAAGATCAAGCCGATTTCCATCGATATTACGGCAAGCCAGCTCTGTTTACAGAATGCAGTAGAGAAAATAGACGATACGATTCGTGAAAATAATCTTGAACCAAAAGATATTATTTTGGAAATGCAGGAACATTGTTTTAAGGACATGACAACGAATCTGCAAATGGCATTAGAGGATTTAGATCGAAGAGGGTATAAAGTTTTTATCAGTCATTTTGGTTCAGATCATACAGCGGTTCATTCGCTGCGCAGTCTTCCGGTTGCGGGAATTAAATTTCATGGCGAATATTTCAAACAGGATATTTCAGACAAGAAAGAACATATCATTTTGAAAAAGATCGTAGAGATGGTAAAAGAAATGGATCTGACAGTTGCATGTGGCGGAATCCACACAAAGCTGCAGGAAGATATTGCACGTTCGATTGGTTGTGATATACTGGAAGGTGAAATCTATTATGGAGCTGTCCGTAATGAAGTATATGAAAAATGCTTCTTAGACAATTAATATGTCAAACGATCCGTATATCGAAAATATAATTTCGCTGTACGGAATGAAAAGAGCCGGAAAAAAGGCAACGTGTTGACGTTGCTTTTTTTGAGAAAATGAAACAGAGGGTATTCGGGAACAAAGAGTGTTATGAAAACGAGAAGGTTTTTGACCGGGTGTTGGCTTGGATTTCGTTGAGGAATTGCAATAAAAACAGGATAATGGATGCAGGATGTATCAGTAAATTATGTGAGAAATGCAAGTTTTCACATGAATAAAAAAGAAAGGAAATGGAATGATGGAAAACGGGAAAAAGTATTTACGCAGGATTATGTTAGTAGCAATGGCATTTTTGTTATGTACTGTATGCAGCATGGAAACAAAAAGTGCAAAAGCCGCCTCGCGTCCGACCGTACGAGTAACAAAACGCACGAAGAAAGAAGCGACGATCAAAATATCCAAATCAAAAGCAACCGGTTATCAGGTCTATTTATCGGCATCAAAGCATGGCAGTTATAAGCTTTTGATGGCAACACGTACACAATATTATAAGATTACGGGCTTAAAAGCGAACAAGACATATTATGTGAAAGTACGCGGCTATCGTACAAGAGGATATCGCATTTCACGCGGTAAATATTCTAAAGCGGTTAAGATCAACATCTATAAAAAAGCTGCAAAGAAGTCAACGAAGAAAACGACAACCACGACAGAAAGCTTAACAGAAGCAACGACGGCGGCGTTGAACAGTATCAATACAGAACGTCAGAATCGCGGACTTACAGCTCTAACATCGGATGCAGCTTTGTGTAAAGCCGCCGATACCAGAGCACAGGAATTAGCACAGTCCTTTGGTCATACAAGACCGGATGGAAGAGAGTTCCAGACTGTTCTTGAAGATGCATCATATGATTGCGAATATGCAACAGAAGACATTTATACCGGAACGACAAATCTCGAAGAGGTTCTGACAAAAGCCATGACAGATGTGAATCGTGCTGAAAATATCTTCTCGTCAGAAGTCAAAAAGATTGCGGTTGGTTATTGTTATAATGAAGCGACTGCAACAGGATACTGGGTAATTCTGATCACAGAATAAACCGTGGGATATCCACTTGATGGATGTATGGAATGTAAGCATACCGCCGACTGTGTCGGTACATGGAATAATACCCGATAACCTATGTTGTCAGCATGCTTGCAATCTCTATGAAATCTGTGTAAAATAAAGAAATGTAGTTTCTGATACAGGATCAAAGTGTCAGGTTTTGTTTTAGATGGTATAAGAACAAGCATTTGTTATTTTGATCTAAGAAAGAAAAGGCAGGAAAAGAAAAAGGCAGTATGCCATAATATAAGGAGACAAAAAAGGATGTTAGATATTAAGTTTTTAAGAGAAAATCCAGATGTAGTAAAACAGAATATTAAGAATAAGTTTCAGGACGATAAGCTTCCTTTAGTAGACGAAGTCATTGAATTGGACGCAGAAGCCCGTAAGACACAGCAGGAGGCAGATGAGCTTCGCGCTTCACGCAAGAAAGTATCAAAAGAGATCGGTGCTTTAATGGGACAGGGCAAGAAAGAAGAAGCAGAAGCAAAGAAGCAGGAAGTGGCAAAGAATGCACAGCGCTTGGAAGAACTTTCCGTAAAAGAAAAAGAATTACAGGAAAAAGTCAAAAAGATCATGATGGTCATTCCGAATATCATTGATCCGAGTGTTCCGATCGGTAAAGATGACAGCCAGAATGTTGAGATTGAGAAGTTTGGTGAGCCGGTTGTGCCTGATTTTGAAATTCCATACCATGCAGAAATCATGGAAAGCCTTAGCGGATTAGACATTGATGCAGCAGGTAAAGTAGCCGGAAATGGTTTCTATTATCTGATGGGTGATGTGGCAAGATTACATTCTGCAGTGATTTCATACGCAAGAGATTTCATGATCGACAAGGGATTTACTTATTGTATCCCTCCATATATGATCCGCAGTAATGTCGTAACAGGTGTTATGAGCTTTGCTGAGATGGATGCCATGATGTACAAGATTGAAGGGGAAGACCTCTACCTGATCGGTACAAGTGAGCATTCGATGATCGGTAAATTTATCGATACGATCACAGATGCAAAAGAGCTTCCAAAGACTTTGACATCTTATTCACCATGTTTCCGTAAGGAAAAAGGTGCTCATGGTATCGAGGAACGTGGCGTATATCGTATTCATCAGTTTGAGAAGCAGGAAATGATCGTAGTCTGTGAGCCGGAAGACGCTATGAAATGGTATGATATCATGTGGAAGAACACAGTAGAGCTGTTTAGAAGCCTTGATATCCCGGTTCGTACATTAGAGTGCTGTTCCGGTGATCTTGCCGATCTGAAAGTGAAATCATGTGATGTAGAAGCATGGTCTCCACGTCAGAAGAAGTATTTCGAAGTAGGAAGTTGTTCGAATCTTGGTGACGCACAGGCAAGACGTTTACAGATCCGTGTGCGTGCTGAGGATGGAAGCAAGCATTTTGCGAATACATTGAACAATACAGTAGTAGCACCGCCACGTATGCTGATCGCATTCTTAGAGAATAACTTACAGGCAGACGGTTCGGTTCGTATTCCTGAAGTGCTTAGACCATATATGGGTGGAAAAGAAGTTTTAGTTCCTACAAAGAAAAACTAAGACAGACACAAACAATGCCAATCAATGCGTAAAATATAGAGTGATGGGGAATGCTGTAAGCTATTAACGCTTTTTGCGGCTTAGCAATGCTGTATGTGTTAATAGCAGGTAGTCCTTCCGCTAAAAAAGAAAAGCAGATTTCAAACACAGAGATCAAGATGATCTCGATTTGAAATCTGCTTTTCTGGTATTTTTTGCTAAGATCCGGAAAGGCAGTGTGTCAGATCCGTTCATTGGCTTTTTGATCAGATAACGGTTGAAAAATTATCACATATCACGCATTTTCTTTCGCAAGTGTTTTTTCCATCTCATCAATCTTATCGGTCAGAGTATGAAAATTTCCGGCATAAATCGTCCGCAAGAGATGATCGGTACGACGAAGCGTAGCGATTCCGAGTGTTTCTGTCAGAATATTTTTTTCAAGAATATCAGCAAACTCATCCAGATCAACCACACGGACACGTCCATCCGGATAGATCAGCACATCGACCAAAAGATCGTTGAAAGTATAAGTGTGAGCGGCTTTGTCGATCACCGGCTCCACGATATCACAATACCAATAGACCAATTCTTCACTGGCATTATAGACTTTGCTTACTTTGATGCCAAGATCAATGAAATATGCGGATATTCCGTGTGCAATGTCTTTGCGGGGTTTTAACACGTTCCATTTTGTCAGGATCAGGTCATCGCTTAGAAATAAAACGGTATCGTCCTTTAATTCTGTTACTTCATCAGGCAGGAAACGTCTTCGAAATAATCGTATCTGCTCCATATTGTATTCTCCATTCTTCTCTCGATAAGTTTAAGATCACATTGCAGATCTTAATTTGTATTGAAATAATTATAATCGCCTGCCAGAAGAATGTAAAGAAAAAAATGATCGGAAACCGGATAAAAATGGTCGGAAACGGGATGGATTTTTATAGACTTTTTGGATGTAATATTTTATAATAATAGAGTGTATAACAATGAGCTGTACGAGCAGTGCAGACTCAAAAATGCCGATAAGATGCAACAAAGTATCTGACGTGGTAAAGAAAAGGTTGGTGGGGAAACATCATGAATGATAAAAAAGTTTTGCGAAGCCTTGTAATGATTACTCAGATCGGTATAAGCATGATGGTTCCGCTTTTTTTGTGCGCAGGTATAGGATACTGGATAAATGGGCAGTTTGGTATTGTAGCAGCATTTCCGATTCTGCTATGTCTCGGTGCCGGTGCGGCATTTCGTAATCTTTTTGTTTTGACAAAGACCTTTTATGCAAAAGATATCCAAAAGGAGGCAAAGCAGAAAGAATATATGGAAAATTTAAAGGCTTATCATGAAAAACATCCCGATGAAGATTTTTCGGATGTGATGGAAGGCAAGAAAAAAAGGTATCCCGACCCGAAAGGACCGACAAGGAGTTAAACGATGAAACAAGCCAGACAGCTTTGCAAAGAAATGATAATAGGGTTGATCCTGTGGCTCATTCCTGTTTTACTGATATTGACGATAATTGCTCCAAATCATCTGGCGATGGCAGCAGGTGTTTTGACAGGCGGAGCGGTGGCAGCCGGTTTGCTCTGGCATATGTACCGGCATCTGGATATTGCTTTGGATATGGATGCAAAACATGCCCAGTCACACACACAGTTTGCAGCATTCAAAAGAATGTTTTTTGTCGGAGTGATCATGGCAGCAGCATTAGTCCTGCCGCAGTATGTGCATCCGATCGGTGTGGTATTTGGAATTATGGGGCTGAAGATCACGGCACTTATGTATCCGAAGCTTCATCCTGTTATTCAAAAGTACAGGAAAAAGAGACTGTAGTGATACGCTTTTTGTATCATCACAATATATCTGTGTTTCACAGAAAAAATAAAAGTAAAGGAAGGTGAGAGTGTGGGAAATGGCATCTTAGGTATGTCGCAAGGTCTGTTGGGAAGTAAGGCTCTTCTTGCCGGAGGCGGTGAGCAGGTAGACTTTTTTATTCACGGATATACGGATACGAAGTTTACCGTTTTTGGATGGGATATTTATCTGACGACGACTCATATTTCTATGATCATCGTTATTGCATCCATTCTTGTTTTTGCAATCTTTGCAAACCGGGCGATCAAGAAGGCTGATCCAAACAAAGTTCCGGGACCTTTTCTGAATGTGGTTGAACTGATCGTTGAGTCACTGGATGGAATGGTTGCCAGTTCAATGGGATCGAAGAAAGCATTGAAATTCAGAAACTATGTCAGTGCATTATTCTTTTTTATTCTGGTATGTAACTTATCCGGTTTACTCGGACTTCGTCCACCAACAGCAGATTACGGTGTTACATTTCCATTGGCAGTAATGACATGGGTTTTGATTCAGTTTAACGGATTCAAATACCAGAAATTTGGTAAGATCAAAGCATTGTTTGAACCAATCTTTTTGTTCTTCCCGATGAACCTGATCAGTGAGTTTTCAACTCCGGTATCTATGTCGTTACGTCTGTTTGGTAACATTTTATCCGGAACCGTTATGATGGGACTGATCTATGGTCTTTTGCCAAGGGTACTTACTCTGGTATGGCCGGCAGCGCTTCATGCGTATTTGGATGTATTTTCCGGAGCGATCCAGACATACGTTTTCTGTATGCTGACGATGTGTTTTGTTTCGGATGCGATAGGCGACGAAATATAATCCTGCTTCGCATAAAGAGCAGTGAGGAAACAGCTTAGGCAAAAGTATCCGGCTTTTTTGAAAGCAGGATGCAGGAAAGCATTTAAGAAAGTAAAATTTTTATTTTAAGGAGGATTTTAACATGAATATAACAAATGAAGGTTTAGTATTAATGGGTTCTGCTATTGGTGCAGGTCTTGCAGTTATCGCAGGTATCGGTCCCGGTGTTGGTCAGGGTATTGCCGCTGGTTATGGTGCTTCTGCCGTAGGACGTAATCCGGGTGCAAAAGGTGATATCATGTCAACTATGATCTTAGGTCAGGCGGTCGCAGAGACAACAGGTCTTTATGGTCTGGTTATTGCTTTGATCCTGTTATTCGCTAACCCACTTTACAGCAAATTAAAATAAAAGCATCAAAAGACAGGGCATTGTGCTTTGTGTTGATGAAAAAAGTGGTTAGAAATACAGTAAAAAGTTAATAACAGAAGGGAGGCTATAAAGTGAGTGTAATGAAAGTGGCTTTAGCTGGCGACGCTTTAGGCAATTACATTTTCGGACTTGATCCACAGCTTCTGATCGATTCATTGATTACGTTGATCGCAATGTTTGCACTTTTTCTGCTTCTGTCATATCTGCTCTTTGTACCGGCAAGAAACTTATTGCAAAAGCGACAGGATGGCATCCGTGAACAGATGGAAACGGCCGCAAAAGAAAAGAGTGATGCGATCGCTTTTAAAGCAGAATATGAAAGCAAGCTTAAAAACGTGGACAAGGAGGCAGAAGAAATCCTTACGCAGACACGTAAAAAAGCGATGAAGAAAGAAAGCGAAATCGTAAACGAAGCAAAAGAAGAAGCTGTCAGAGTTCTTGATAGAGCAAATCGCGAAGTAGAACTTGAGAAGAGCAAAGTAAAAGATGAAGTCAAGCAGGAAATGATTTCTGTAGCTGCTGCAATGGCAGGAAAGATTGTTGCATCTTCTTTGGATGAGGATAAGCAGGCACAGCTGATAGCAGACACTTTGGAAGAAATGGGTGATGAGACATGGCTAAATTAGTTTCAAAAGTATATGGTGAAGCTTTATTTGAAGCGGCCATAGAAGCAGGCACAGTCGATTCCCTGATGGAAGAAGTGGATGCTGTGCTGGCAATATTTCGTGCAAATGAGGAATATATCAAACTCTTGAATCATCCTAAGATTCCGGTGGAGGAAAAAGTTGCACTTTTGGAAGAAGCATTTAAAGGAAAAGCTTCGAACCAATTGGTAGGACTTTTGACTGCAACCGTGGAAAAAGGCAGATTTGCAGAGATTGAAAATATTTTGGCATATTTTGAATCCAAGGTACTGGAATACAAAAAAATCGGTATTGCCCATGTAACATCAGCAAGTGCATTGACAGATCAGCAGAAAGAAGAAGTACAAAAGCGTTTACTCGAAACGACTTCTTATGAAAGCATACAGACTGAATATCAGGTTGATGCATCGCTGATCGGTGGCATTGTCATACAGATTGGTGACAGAGTTGTTGATGGCAGTATCCGGACACAGCTGGGGAACATGGCAAAAGAATTGTCAAAGATCCAGCTCGTGAAATAAAATATTAAGAAAGAAGGTGCAAGAATATCATGAATTTGAAACCTGAAGAGATCAGTTCTGTAATCAAAGAACAGATTAATAAATATAGTACCAAATTCGAAGTATCCGATACAGGTACTGTAATCCAGGTTGCCGATGGTATCGCACGTATCCATGGATTGGAAAAGGCGATGCAGGGCGAACTTCTTGAATTCCCAAATGAGATCTATGGTATGGTATTGAACCTCGAAGAAGACAACGTAGGTGCCGTTCTTTTAGGTGATCATAAAAACATTAACGAAGGTGATCTGGTTAAGACAACAGGTCGAGTAGTTGAGGTGCCTGTAGGTGACGCAATGCTTGGTCGTGTTGTCAATGCGTTAGGACAGCCTATCGACGGAAAAGGCCCTATCGAGACTGATAAGTTCCGTCAGATTGAACGAGTTGCATCCGGTGTTATTTCAAGAAAGTCAGTAGATACACCGTTGCAAACAGGTATTAAGGCGATTGACTCTATGGTGCCGATCGGAAGAGGACAGCGTGAGCTGATCATCGGCGACCGTCAGACAGGTAAGACCGCCATCGCAGTAGATACGATCATTAACCAGAAAGGTCAGAATGTGAAGTGTATCTATGTTGCGATCGGTCAGAAAGCATCTACCGTTGCATCTATCGTAAAGAAATTAGAAGAATATGGTGCAATGGATTATACTACTGTTGTAGCATCAACAGCAAGTGAATTAGCACCACTTCAGTACATTGCTCCATATTCTGGTTGTGCGATCGGTGAGGAATGGATGGAAGCAGGACAGGATGTTTTAGTAATTTACGATGACCTGACAAAGCATGCAGCAGCATATCGTACACTTGCATTGCTCTTAAAACGTCCACCAGGACGTGAAGCATATCCCGGAGATGTATTCTATTTACATTCCAGACTGCTTGAGCGTGCAGCGAGATTGTCTGACAAATTAGGCGGCGGCTCATTGACAGCATTACCGATCATTGAGACACAGGCAGGTGACGTATCTGCTTATATTCCTACAAACGTTATCTCTATCACAGATGGTCAGATCTACCTTGAGACAGAGATGTTTAACTCCGGATTCCGTCCGGCTGTTAATGCAGGTCTTTCCGTGTCCCGTGTAGGTGGTTCTGCACAGATCAAAGCAATGAAGAAGATTTCAGGTCCGATCCGTATTGAGCTTGCTCAGTACCGTGAGCTGGCGGCATTCTCGCAGTTTAGTTCTGATCTCGACCCTGAGACAAAGGCACAGCTTGCACAGGGTGAGCGTATCCGTGAGATCTTAAAGCAGGATCAGTACAAGCCTATGCCGGTAGAGAATGAAGTAATCATTATATATGCAGCAACTAAGAAATATCTGATCGATATTGAAATTAGTGACATTCTTGACTTTGAAAAAGGTCTTTTCGAATATATTGATACAAAATATCCTGAAGTACCGGAGAGCATCCGTACAACAGGTGAGATCAAAGAAGATATTGAAAAGAAACTGATCGAAGCGATCGAAGGATTTAAGGCAGAATTCACTAAGAACAAATAGAAAGAAATGGGGAAAAGCATATGGCCTCAATGAGAGATATCAAAAGACGTAAAGAAAGTGTGCAAAGCACAGGACAGATTACGAAGGCAATGAAGCTCGTTTCTTCTGTCAAGCTGCAAAAAGCAAAGCTTGGGGCAGAAGTATCAAAGCCGTATTTTGATACAATGTATAATACAGTGGCAGGCATGATCGCAAAATCCGGTCAGATGTCACATCCATTTCTTCAAAAGAGCCGGTCGGACAGGAAAGCGGTCATTCTGATCACATCCAACCGAGGACTGGCAGGCGGATATAATTCCAATGTTGTTAAGCTGATCACGAAAGACGAACGTTTTTCGACAGAGAATACGGTGATCTATGCAGTAGGATCGAAAGGTCGCGATTCTATGGCGAGAGTCGGTTATGAAGTGGCTAAGGATTATTCAGAGGCTATGAATGAACCGATCTACAGCGATGCAACACTGATCGGCAAAGAAGTTTTAAGCCGGTTTGTCAAAGGAGAGATCGGAGAAATTTATCTTGCTTATACGATCTTTAAAAACACGGTCGTACAGATTCCGACTTTGACTAAGCTGTTACCGATCAATGCCGAAGACATCGTATCGGAAGAAGAAGATATATCAGAAAGTCCGATTGACAAGCTTACATTGATGAATTATGAACCGGAGCCGGAAGAAGCATTAAATGCGATCATTCCAAAATATATCAACAGTCTGATCTTTGGCGGACTGGTTGAATCTCATGCGAGTGAGAATGGAGCACGTATGCAGGCAATGGATTCCGCAACAAGCAATGCAGAGGAAATGATCAGTGATTTGTCTTTGAAGTATAATAGAGCAAGACAGGCATCTATTACACAGGAATTAACAGAAATTATAGCAGGTGCAAGTGCTATTTCATAATGCTATTCATAAAGAAAAACTTTATGAAACACAGTTATAAGCAGCTGAAAATGTAAAGGAGTGAAACAATGGCAGAATTAAATACAGGTAAGCTGACTCAGATTATCGGTGCCGTTCTGGATATTAAGTTTCCGGAAGGAAAACTGCCTGAGATCAACGACGCTATCAACGTACCGTTAGCCGATGGTAAAAAGCTGGTGGTCGAAGTATCTCAGCATCTGGGTGATGATACTGTACGTTGTATCGCGATGGGACCGACAGATGGTCTTGTACGTGGTATGGAAGCTCAGGCAACGGGCGGTCCTATCAGCGTGCCGGTAGGTGAAGCAACTCTGGGACGTATGTTTAACGTACTGGGAGAACCAATTGATGAGAAACCGGCTCCTGAAGGAGTTCAGTATGATCCGATTCATAGAAAAGCTCCTAAGTTCGAGGAGCAGTCAACAGAAACAGAAATTCTTGAAACAGGTATTAAGGTCGTAGATCTTCTTTGCCCTTATCAGAAAGGTGGTAAGATCGGTCTGTTTGGTGGTGCCGGAGTAGGTAAAACCGTATTGATCCAGGAACTTATCACAAATATTGCGCAGGAGCATGGTGGATACTCTGTATTTACCGGTGTAGGTGAGCGTACCCGTGAAGGAAATGACCTTTATTATGAAATGATCGAATCCGGTGTTATCGATAAGACAACCATGGTATTCGGTCAGATGAACGAGCCGCCGGGAGCACGTATGCGTGTAGGTCTTACAGGACTTACCATGGCAGAAAACTTCCGTGACCGTTCCGGAAAAGATGTCCTTCTCTTTATTGATAATATTTTCCGTTTTACACAGGCCGGTTCCGAGGTATCCGCTTTGCTTGGACGTATGCCAAGTGCGGTAGGTTACCAGCCGACATTACAGACAGAAATGGGTGCTTTACAGGAGCGAATCACTTCAACAAAGAAAGGTTCTATCACATCGGTACAGGCTGTTTATGTACCTGCCGATGACTTGACCGATCCGGCACCGGCAAATACATTTGCTCACTTGGATGCGACAACCGTACTTTCACGTTCAATCTCAGAGCTTGGTATTTATCCGGCAGTAGATCCGCTGGAGTCTACTTCGCGTATCCTTGATCCGCATATCGTCGGTGAGGAGCATTATCATGTAGCCCGCGGTGTACAGGAAATTCTTCAGAAATATAAGGAATTGCAGGATATCATCGCTATTCTTGGTATGGATGAATTGTCAGAAGAAGATAAGATCGTCGTAAACAGAGCCAGAAAGGTACAGAGATTCCTGTCTCAGCCTTTCCATGTTGCAGAGCAGTTTACAGGTCTTCCGGGACAGTATGTACCGGTAAGTGAAACAATCCGCGGCTTCCAGGAAATTCTGGATGGTAAGCATGATGATATCCCTGAGAACTATTTCCTTAACGCAGGAAATATTGATGAGGTAGTAGCCAGAGCTACAAACAGATAGGAAAGGAGAATCAGATGGCTGACAAAACGTTCAACCTGCGGATTATCTCCCCTACCCGCATTTTCTTTGATGGAGATGTTGATATGGTAGAAATGAAGACAACAGAGGGCGAGATCGGTGTTCTTGCCGGTCATATTCCTCTGACTGCCATTCTTGAACCGGGTGTGCTTCGGATAAAGCAAGAAGAAAATGTAAGAGAAGCAGCATTGCATGATGGCTTTGTAGAGATTCAAAAAGACCGTGTTACGGTGTTGGCAGAATCCTGCGAATGGCCGGATGAAATTGATGTAGAGCGTGCGAATGAAGCAAAAGAACGTGCTGAACGTCGTATTAAGAGCGGTAAAGCAGAAGTAGATATGCTTCGTGCTGAACTTGCATTAAAGAAAGCACTTACAAGAATTGATCTTGCAGGCAGAAAATAAGAAAAAGGCTTCCCAGTTAATAATATAAGCCGGGAGGCCTTTTTTCTTGTTTTAAGGATAGTATACTAACTTTGTGATTTGCTTTCCTTTCTTTTTAAAACTGAAAGTCTTTAAAGTATCTGCAGATGAGTAACTGCTGATGTTCCGACAGTATTTGGAAAATGTTGATTTTGAAACAGATGACATGGAAATATCCTGTGCCATATAATATTTTGCTTTTTGAGAGATTTTAAAAGTGCGTTTTTGGAATGATAAGGAAAAGCAAATACCAGATTTGCCATCGCTTGCTTTTCTTTTGGGTCCATTTATCACAAAGATAAAAAATAACTAAAAAAAAGACTATCTTTATTACTTTTTTGGAAAAAATGGAAAAAAAGCCGTGAAAGTCGGAAACACGTTGAAAAATGCTTGAATTTGTCGGTGTTTGCACCTATAATAATGAAATATGGGTGAAAACTTACAAATACAAGACTATGAAAGGAGTTCATACTATGAACGAACAGAATAATTGTCTCGAAAAGCAGCCTCTCTGTGATGAGATGCTTCAGAAGATGGATGCATACTGGCGTGCAACGAATTATTTATCAGCCGGTCAGTTATATCTTTTAGATAATCCATTAATGAGAAAACCATTAACAATGGATGATGTAAAGAAAAAAATTGTAGGTCACTGGGGAACTGTACCCGGACAGAACTTTATCTATGTACACTGTAACCGCGTGATCAAACGTTATGACTTAGATATGATTTATATTTCAGGTCCGGGACATGGCGGAAACTTCCTGATCGCTAATACATATTTAGAGGGAACATACAGCGAAGTATATCCAAATATCAGTCAGGATGAAGAAGGAATGCAAAAGATGTTTAAGCAGTTCTCATTCCCATGTGGTGTACCAAGTCACTGTGCTCCTGAAACACCTGGTTCTATCAACGAAGGTGGTGAGCTTGGTTATTCTATCGCTCACGCATTTGGTGCTGTATTTGATAATCCTGACCTCATCGCTACAACTGTAGTAGGTGACGGTGAAGCAGAGACAGGTTCTCTTGCTACATCATGGCAGTGCAATAAATTCTTAAATCCGATCAATGATGGTGCCGTTCTTCCAATCCTTCATCTGAATGGATATAAGATCAGCAACCCTACTATTCTTTCTCGTATTCCTCAGGAAGAGTTAGAAAGCTTCTTCAAGGGTTGTGGATGGAAGCCTTACTTCGTAGAAGGTGACGATCCAATGACAATGCATAAAAAGATGGCAGAAACAATGGATACTGTTATCGAAGAAATCAAGGCAATCCAGAAGAATGCCCGTGAGAACAATGATCCTACAAGACCAATCTGGCCAATGATCGTATTACGCACACCAAAGGGATGGACAGGTCCTAAGGTTGTTGACGGTGACCAGATCGAAGGTACATTCCGTGCACATCAGGTTCCAATGTCAATGGAGAAACCGGAACATCTTGATATGTTAAAAGATTGGTTAGAGAGCTACAAGCCGGAAGAACTCTTTGATGAGAAGGGTCGTCTGATTCCTGAATTAGCTGAATTAGCTCCTAAGGGAGATGCACGTATGGGTGCTAACCCACATGCAAATGGTGGTCTTTTATTAAAGGATCTTCGTCTTCCTGACTTCCGTGAGTACGGTGTAAAAGAAGTAGATCCAGGTAAGACAAAAGCACAGGATATGATCGAACTTGGTGCTTATATCCGTGACATTTTCAAATTAAATAAGGAGAACAAGAACTTCCGTATCTTTGGACCGGATGAGTCTATGTCAAACCGTCTGTATCATGTATTTGAAGAGCAGAACAGAAGCTGGAATGCTGAGATGGTAGACAACGATGATTGTCTTGCAACAGATGGCCGTATCATGGATGGTATGCTTTCAGAGAATATGTGTGAAGGCTGGTTAGAGGGTTATCTCTTAACAGGTCGTCATGGTTTCTTTGCAAGTTACGAAGCATTTATCCGTGTTGTAGATTCCATGGCAGCACAGCATGCGAAATGGTTAAAGGTTACAAATCAGTTATCATGGAGACAGCCGATCGCATCATTGAACTTTATTCTGACATCAAACGTATGGCAGCAGGATCATAACGGATTTACACATCAGGATCCTGGTTTCTTAGATCATATCGCTAATAAGAAAGCAGACGTTGTCCGTATGTATCTCCCACCAGATGCAAACTGTCTGTTATCATGCTTTGACCATTGTATGAAGAGTAAGAACTATGTCAATGCAATTGTTGCATCTAAGCATCCAAGCTGCCAGTGGCTTACTATGGAACAGGCTGTTAAGCATTGTTCACAAGGTATCGGCGTTTGGGAATGGGCAAGTAACGATCAGAATGAAGAACCTGATTTAGTAATGGCTTGCTGTGGCGATACACCAACACTTGAAACATTAGCAGCAGTAACTATCTTACGTGATGCTATGCCAGAGCTTAAGATCCGTGTTGTAAACGTAGTTGATCTCTTTAAGTTACAGTCTGATACAAAGCATCCTCATGGATTAAGCAACCGTGAATATGACGCACTCTTTACAAAGGATACACCAATTATCTTTGCGTTCCACGGATATCCAACATTAATTCATGAATTAACATACGGACGTAACAACACAAACATTTCTGTACATGGTTATCAGGAAGAGGGTACGATCACTACTCCATTCGATATGCGTGTTCAGAATGAGATTGACCGTTTCAACCTTGTAAAAGACGCTATCATGCATTTACCACAGCTTGGAAATAAGGGCTCATACCTGATCCAGCAGATGAATGATAAGTTAGTAGAGCATAAACAGTACATCGCAGAGTATGGTTTAGACATGCCTGAGATCCGTGACTGGGAATGGACTACACCTGCAAAATAATTTGTAGGAAAAACAGATCAGAATCTGATCAAAAATATAAATAAAAATCCGGCTATATGAGAATACAGCCGGGTTGTAAAAGCGGAGACTGTAAAAAGTTCTCCGAATCGAAAAATCGCTTAGATCTCAGATCTGGGCGATTTTTTGTATCATTTATTATGAAGATATTTTTGCTAAAAGTGTCCTCATGTGATGTGGACTGTGCCGGTGTTGTTCTTGCTTTTGCAGTATGTTTTTGGCAAAAGAAGAAAAATGGATGTACAAGAAAGCGTAAATCTGCTGTATTATAAATACAGTAAATGTCGTATTGTAAAATTACAGGGTTTACAATACGAAGATATCGGATAATCGGCCATACGATCAGGTTAGGTGGTCAAAGCAGGCAAAACGAGTAGCTCTTGCCATGATAATCTGATAGGCGAAACATGTAGATCAGGAAAGGAGAAGCGTATGAGAAAAAAATTATGGAGCATATGTACCAAAGCAGCGGCAATTACTGTATTGACGTTTGCAATCACAACAGGAGCAGGGAATACTGCTTTTGCCAAAGAAGAAGCTGCAACGGTTACGATGTCGGCAGGCAGTGGGTGTTATGACAATGCATTCGATCTGACGATGACTTGTGATACAGCGACAAAAATCTACTATACAACGGATGGCAGTGATCCGAGAAGCAGCGATACAAGAAAAGAATATACTGCAGCTTTTACGATCAAAGACAGAAGCGGTGCAAACGGTGATGATAACTATGTTACGGCCGTGGATCCGGTCGAATTTGACAGTGCAAATGTCATTTATCAAAATGGCAAGGCAAAGGATAAATATAAAGCACCGTCAAAAGAAGCCGTTGACAAGGCAACCGTGATTAAAGCAGCCGGTATGGATGCAGACGGAAATTATACTTCCGTAGCTACAAATACATATTTTGTCGGTCAGATGGATACCCATATCAAGGGAATCAAAGAAAGCTGTCAGGCAGCAGGTGTACCGATGTCGATCATGTCGATCTCGATGGATTACGACGATCTGTTTGATCAGGAAAAAGGAATTTATGTAAAAGGAAATATTTTTAAAGAAAAATTTTCTGAGGAGTCAGGATGTTTTTATAACGGGCAGGATATTTCTGATACCTGTCGGAAGTTAGATGCAAATTATAACCAGCGTGGCAAAGGATGGGAGCGTGCAGCACATATCGATTATATCGAAAGTGATGGTACAACGACAGAATGTAAATTGCAACAGGACTGTGGTATCCGTATTCAGGGAAATTACTCGCGTTCCGATATGCAAAAAGGACTTCGTCTGTATGCAAGAGAGGAATATGGCAAGAAGAACTTTAAGTATAACTTTTTTGGTAACGACACATTAAACAGCAAAGGAAAGCCGATGGATAAATACAAAAAGCTGACTTTGCGTGCCGGTGGTAACGCTGCATTTGCTGCCAAGTACAATGATGCATACTGGCAGTCACTGATCAAGGATCTGAAATGTGATACCCAGAGTTCAAGAGTATGTGTTGTCTATATAGATGGCGAATACTGGGGACTTTATATCTTACAGGAAGATTATTGCGATAATTACTGGGAAGAGAAATATGGTGTCAATAAAGATAATGTCATCTCTTATAAGGGAGATGCGGAAAAGTATGGCATCGGATATAACATTGATGATGGAGAACTTCCGGAAGGACAGAATGATGTACGTTATTTCTGGAATGATCTTTTAAAATTCTATGATACACATGCAAATCTGAATAAGCAGGAAGATTATGAAGCATTTGAAAAATTAGTTGATGTCGAATCGGTAAGAGATTACTTTGCGGTAAATCTCTGGCTGAACAATAAATGGGACTGGCCGGGCAAGAACTGGCTTGCATGGAAGACAACACAGGCAGAAGATGGCAATGCTTATGCAGACGGAAGATGGAGACTTTGCTTCTATGACCTTGATTTTGGCGGAGCAAGTTCAAAGGATTACAGAACCAATACGGTAAAAGATGATAACTACAAAACATATGGTATGCTGGATCTGAATACAAAAAATCCGGTTGTATTGATGTTTGGTTATCTGATGACGAATGATACATTCAGAAATGAATTTAATACAAAGCTGTTAGCGTTATCTTCTACGAATTTTGAGAAAGATACAATGCTTACGAGACTGGATCAATATCTGAATACGTATAAACCATTATATGATCAGTTCTTTACACGCTATGACGGAAATGGAAGTGTATCACAGGCGATCAACAGTGAGTACCTGAGTTATGCAATGATAAAAGAGTTTGCTACAAACCGCAGAAATGTTGACAATAAGTATATTCAGCAGCAGATTGATTTTATCAACAGCAACTATGGTAAATCGTCCGGTACAAGAGATCAGATGGCAATGGACGATGGAGAGCAGCCGGATCAGACACCAACTCCGGTTCCGACAAAGACACCACAGGCAAGTACATCACCAACGAATGTACCGGCAGGACCGGCACAGAACCCTTCAACCACAACACCGTCTGATGTACAACCGACATTAAATCCGAATAGCACTACACAGCCAACGGTGACTCCGAATGAATCTGTAAAAGATCAGACCGGAACAGATACGAAGAATGATACTTCTAAGAAAGCAGATCGAAAAGCGAAAAAAACACTGCCTCTTAAAGTGACTGCACGTAAAGGTAAGAAAACGGTTACGATCAAGACAGTGAAAAAGGCAGTTGTTAAAGTGACAGCAACTAAGAAAGTAATATATAAAGGAAAGAAAGTGACGAAAAGACTTACGATTCCGGCAAAGAAAAACAAGACAGGAAAAATTGTCATCAAACTTTCTAAGCCGCTCAATAAGAACATGAAGTTAAAAGTTACTGTTTCAAAGAAGAATTATCAGACGAAGAAGCAGACGATAAAGGTGAAGTAAATTCCACATGGGAAATATCACCTTCCAAAGCCAGGATCTTTTTGATCTTGGCTTTTTCATTATTTTCTAAAGGTTCTTTTAACTTTACGATTGCCGTCAGAGTTTCGGTGGTATGTCCGTTTTCTTTTTCGTAGTCAAAAAGATAACCGATCTGAAGGGAATGAATCTGTGGATAGATCAGCTTGAGTTCTTTTGTAACACGCTCCACATTGATATTACCGATTTCCGATTCATATGTACCGGCATTTTCATTTGTTTCTTTTTGAACCAGTCGTGCCGCAAAAAAGATACTTGGAATGATCAAAATGATCGTATTGCGTATGATCTTATGGCGCAAGCGAAGCCAGACTTCTTTGGTAAATGTATGATCAGAAGCATGATGTTTTTCTTTTTTGGGAACTTCCAGTGCAATCAATACAATTGTGGAAGTCAGGCAGATAAAATATGTATTGATAATAAACAGATACAAAGCACCAAAGAAATAAGACAGACTGCCATTTGCAATCCCATAGCCGGCAGTACAAAGCGGTGGCATCAAAGCAGTAGCGATAGCGACACCCGGAATCACATTTGACTTTTCTTCGCGCGTTGTACCGATAATTCCTGCCAGTCCGCCAAAGCAAGCGATCAACACATCCCAGATCGTCGGACTGGTACGTGCAAGAATTTCACTCGAAGCCGTTTTGATCGGTGATATGGCAAAATACAAAGAAGAAATGATCAGACAGGCGATTACCTGAATTGTCAGACCGACTGCTGAGTTACGAACCATTTTAAAGTCAACGGTAGCAATACCGTAACCGATCGCCATGATACCACCCATTAATGGTGAGATCAGCATTGCTCCGATAATAACAGCGGTCGAATTCATATTCAGACCGATCGATGCAATGAAAATGGCAAGAACCAGAATACAAAGGTTAGTACCCTTGATCTCTGCTCCACTCACGATCTGATTATGAATCTCATCATAAGAAGCCTTATCACCATGAATATTAAATGCCTGTTTTACGATTTTTTTAATTTGTTCCACTTAAAAAACTCCTTTCGGGATAGTAATAGAAGGCATTTGCAAAACAAAATAGACTTCCCTGAAACCATCCTCACACCAAAATGGAATGCGTCATGTTCATATTTATGATTTGTGTTTTTCTTTCTTTTAATTGTGGAATAGACACGACAGCTGATTAGAATTTTTGAATTTTTAATCTTTTTTGCTGATTGGGCGCGGGTCATAACTATAGGAGCGACTCAGTCTGAGTAGCATTGCTGTTTGGGACACGCTCCCGCTTCGCAAAGCCACGTAGCGCACACATAGCACTGCAAAAAGCAAATACTCTTTTTGCAGCGCAAGTGGCGACGGGCTTAGAGATTCCCAAACAGCAATGTACATCAGACAGGTCCTGCCCCTATATCAGATGAGAGCGCCCATAATCAGGCAAAAAAGCATAAAAATCTTAGATATCCTTACTGAGTGAAACAGTGCCGCCAAAATACAAATCAATCTGAAAGTCGAATATATAATAATAGAAGAGATGACGCATATTTTACAATATTATGATAGGATAAGATGGTTATGATGAAAATGTGATTTGTAAAGGGGCAGTAAGACTTTGGATATGGAGGATACTGATGAAGAAACTGATACTTTTTGATATTGACGGGACGATTGTGACAGAAGGTTATCAGGGACGTATAATTCCTGATAGTTTTTATGAGACTTTGCACGCTTTACAGGAAAAAGGACATCTTTGCTTTATTAATACCGGAAGGGCTTTTTCTGAGGTAGGTGAAGAGATCCGCTCTTTGGGCTTTGATGGGTATATCTGCGGATGTGGTACTTATATTCTTTATCACAATGAAGAACTTTTTGCGAAAACATTTCCTTATACACTGGGCAATGATATTATTGAGACCATTGAACAGGCACAGTTAGAATGGATCTTAGAAGGTCAGAAAAATGTTTATTATGGTGATTTTGATTATGTGACGCATATTGGTGATTTTAAGAAAGAACACCTTTCTCTGATGCCGGAGCATAGTATCATCTTAAAGAAAGAAGAACGAAAAAATATTCCATTTGATAAATTCTGCATTTGCATTGGAAAAGACAGTAATTTTGAATTATTCCATCAGAAATTTAAAGAAGATCTTGCATTTATTGACCGTGGAAACGGTCTGTACGAAGTAATGCCGATTGATTGTTCAAAAGCCAGCGGTATCCGCTTTTTAGAAGAACATTTTGGTATTGCCCATGAAGATACGATTGCGATTGGTGACAGTGCCAATGATCTTGCGATGCTTTCTTATGCCGGTTACAGTATCGCAATGGGAAACAGTTCTAAAGAAATCCTTCCTGTAGTGGATTATGTTACGACCGATATTTTAGATGATGGCATTTATCATGCGATGAAACACTTACACCTTATATAAAGAATTGCAATGGCAATTCTTGTTGGTATACCACTACTGTACGAGCATTTCCTATCCCCTTAAAAACACGCAAAAAAGAACCGGCGACACCACCTAAGAAGCAATATCGTTGGTTCTTTTGTCTATGACACTCCGGTATAACATAAAAAGATAGACATCTAATACGCAGTATTTGTTACTGATATATTCAATCAGTTTATAAATAAAGCAAATCCCCATAAGAAGAATACTGACGCAGGTTACATAATAATCCAGATCCAGTGCAAGCAGAATAATATTTCCGAAAAGATATGCTAATATCACAAGTCCAAAATACTTTGTGATCCGAACTGCTGTCCTTAATGTTTCGGAAATATCCCGTTTCTTTTCTTCTAATCCCTCAAAATCATCCTTTTTGATGCATTCATATAAAGCATCGTGTAAATGTCCATCATTTGTATTTAATTGTGAAAGGTTACTTTGTGAAAATTTTTCTGCACATTTCTTATAAAATGAGTGGTATACCTGATTTCCCATCTGTCTTCTCAAGCACTTTTGGAAAACATTCATATCCTGACTGCTCCTCTCTTCTTATCTGATCGGATTACGGATTCCAAAGCTTTGGATAACCGGATCAGATACCAAACTTTTTTCAAGTTTTTTCACAACATCCAAAAAAGCTTTGATCTGATCAGCAAATCCGTATCATAACTTATATTAGTATATTCAAAAAGAAGCATTTGTTCCCTACTCCTCTAAAATTCCAAAACGATATACTGTCGTTCTTTCGTAGGTTTCTCCTGCACGCAGGATCGGGCTTGGGAATCCCTCCTGATTGATCGCATTCGGAAAATTCTGGCTTTCAAAACACATGCCGGAAAACGGTCCGAAATATGTATTATTTTTGCCCATATCATCTAACTGATCCGAGCTGTATACCTGTAATCCGGGACAATCGGTAAAGACTTCCATCGTCCGCTTACTCTCTCTGTCAATATAGCGTGCTGCCAGGCGGATATCCTCTTCCCCTTTGTTTAATACAAAATTATGGTCATACCCGGCAACTGTACTGTCATCCGCACTAGCTTTACTGATCTTATCACCGATCTTATGCATTTTACGGAAATCCTGTGCTGTTCCTTCGACACTTCTGATCTCACCGGTCGGGATCAGTCCTGCTCCTACAGGAGTATAGGCATTTGCAAAGATTTGCATTTCCTGATCTAATACACTGCCGGAACGATATCCTTCGATGCCTAGATTAAAATAACAATGATTTGTCATATTGATCACAGTATCCTGATCCGATACTGCCTGATATTCTAACATCAACTCATTTGCATCATTCCATGTATAAGTAATGCTATAGTTTAAATTTCCCGGAAATCCTTGTTCCATATCTTTGCTGACTCTTGAAAATACAATGCTGTCACATTCGATATCTTCTATACATTCTGCCTGATACATAAAATGCTCAAAGCGGTTGTATCCGCCATGCAGGCAGTTTTCGCCATCATTTTTTTGCAATGTATATGTCTTGCCATTCAATGTATACTCTGCTCCTGAGATACGGTTTGCACATCTTCCCATCACAGCACCAAATCCCGGTGCATTCACTTCATATTCAGCAACCGTGTCATAACCAAGTACAATGTCTTTCTTATTACCATCTTTGTCCGGCACTGTAATCTCTGTGATCACTGCACCAAGATCCAGAACAGAAACGTGCATCCCATCCCGGTTTACCATTGTATACTTTGTTACTGTTTCTCCATTTTTCGTTATACCGATTTTTTCTCTGATAATACTCATATTACTCCTCATTTCCGTACTAAAGTACTTACTTTTGCAACCCCATTACTACTATTTGTTCCCTTAATCTGAGTATAGCAAATGCTTTTTTACTTTACAAGCATGAGTTATTCCTTTACAACGCTTACTTTCTCTAATTGGAAACTTTGAAATGCCTGTATCATTTCTTTCGTAATCTCTTCTCCACTTATTGCAATCGGAATCGCCGGTGGGCAGGATATGGTTTCTGCCGCACAGATCCGCCCTGATGCATCTGTAACATTGATCCGTTCCGATGGTGCTAAAACCGCCTCGCGTATTGTCAAAACCTGCTTTGATCCGTATATCTGATACATTTCTGTTCTAAGAGGTTCTTTCGGCTTTGTAACGAGAACGCTTTTTTTTGCCCAATGTAACATTCTGCTATGGTCACATTCTTCATTTTGTGGGGAAAGCATCCATACTACATGTTCCCGGTCTGCATACTCGCATTCGATACCAAACTGCCGCATCTCCTCGGCAATCTCTTCTCCCTCATAACCACATTGTGCTGTATGGATTACAATTTTTAACTCTTCACTCTCTTCAATCGGGATTCCGATCTCCTGTAATGCTTTCTTATCCTTATCTATCTGCTTTACTAAAGTATGAATTTCTTTTCGAAAGCTCTGATCCAGATAAGCATTACACAGATCCAGCGACTGCATGATCAGATACGATGGACTCGTAGATCCAAACAATGCCATTGCCTGACTCGCATATGGTTCAAAACGCTCTGTAAATTCTTTTCCAATATGTAAATACGCTCCACCGGTTAAGACCGGAAGTGTTTTGTGTGCAGAATCACAGCACATTGCTGCTCCCAGATCCATCGGATGTTTTGCTTCTTCTAAGAAATGACGGTATGCACCATGTGCATGATCGACAACCAATGGAATGTCATATTGTTTACAAACCAAAGCCAATGCAGATATGTCTGTGGTCTGTCCTAAGTAATCCGGTGTTGTCACATATACAGCCAACGGAAGTACGTCCTCTTTTGCCAATGCATCCTTTAAAATCTCTGCCGAGATCACACAAGTACAAAGACTGTTACTTTGGTGCTTCATAAAATGAATATCAAGGTCTAATAATGCACATGCATCGATCATACTTCGATGTACATTTCTTGCTGCCAAAAGATATGGTCTGCGCTTGCGATCTTTTCTTTGCATTGCAAGGATTGCGAGCATTGCTTTAATACAATGAGTTGAACCTTCCGTAGAGTAATGCGTTCTTCCACTTCCAAAAAGCTCGGAAGCATTTTTTTCACTTTTTGCAATGATCCCATCACCATGATGCAGCACATCCGCACCTTTGATCTCTGTAATATCATATGGCTCTAAGCCAAAAAACACATGCCCTTTATGACCGGGCATGTGAAAACGCGTTCCATTATTTTCAATATATTCTTTTACAAAATCTACAATCGGAGTATCCATCTTTCCTCCTATATCTTGTCATCATTACAGTATACTACTGTTCCTTCTTTTTTGTTCCAATTCCTTCACCAAGCTTAACAACCGTCTCATAACCTTCGTTCCAGTTTGCCAGAATATCTGCATCCGGTTCAATCTGATCTTTTTCAAATGCAAGGATCACGGTAGAACCGCCAAATTCAAAATAACCTTTTTCCATTCCTCTATGCACCTTACATTCTTCGTGATGATTAACAATCTTTCCAACCAGAAGTGCTCCTACTTCCATCATTAAAATATTGCCGAAATGTTCACTTTTTAAAATCGAAAACTCTCTGGTGTTCTCTGTGTAGACCGGATATGCATCATTTGCAACCGGATTTACCGTATGAAAAACGCCAGGAATATGGTAATTCTTTGTCTTCGTTCCCTCATCAATATAAGCATAATGATGATAATCGTCAACTGTCAGCCTGAATACACAAAGTATTCCTCCCTGATAATGCTTTGCAAGCTTTTTACTGCGAAGCAGCGATTCCATTGTATAAATGGTATTCTTAATCTCAAAAGTACCATCTTCATCAATCGGATATACACTTAATTTACTGTCACACGGAGCACAGACTCTATCTGTATCCTCTGCAAAAGGACGCATTCCTTTTTTGATCCTGCGTGTAAAAAAGTGATTATAACTTTCGTATTCCTCATCCTCATAAGGAGACATATCCAACTGATTCTTGCGGATAAAAGGTGTTATGATCGGTTTAGAAAAACGTGAATCCAAAAAAGCACTTCCAAGCTTAGAAACCTCCGGTTGGACCAATACTTTTAACAGAACTCTTCCTGCTTTTGTATCATACAGCGTATGAAGAAGCTTATCCTGTCCTTCATTATTTGAAACGATATTGCCTTCTCTGTCTTTACATTTCATAACAACCTTCTCCTTCCATTTTTACTGTTTTCTCTTACAGAAACTTATTCCCTTCTGTTCCTTCTCGTTTTTCTAACCTCTTATACCTAGCTGTTTGCTAAGCCAGTCAAAAAATCCGGTATTTGGGAAACTGAGTTTTGGTACATTGTAATTCGATAACAAAATCATGATCACAACCGCTACTGCTACGACCAGTACCAAAACGGTCAGCTGCATATTATTCGGCTTCTTTAAACGAAAATCAACAACAAAGAGCAGACCAACAATAAATAATGACAGATATAACGCTAAGACAAATGCGCAGTTACTAATAAATACCTGCAGCATAAACACCAATGGTAGCACGATTGCCATGGATGTGATCGGCAATCCATGATAATACTTATTTGCACCGTCTTCTTCCTGTTGTCTCTTCGTTTCTAACACATTAAAGAACCCCAGACGGATTACGGAACACACACAATAAAAACAGATCACAGCCCATCCGATCAGACCACGCACACCTAAAAGCCAGCAGATCATTGCCGGATAGACACCAAAGCAGATCACATCACAAAGAGAATCAATTTGCATTCCAAACAGCTTCTCTTCATCGGTTCGGTTCTTCTTGCTTCTTGCAATCTTACCATCAAACATATCACATAAACCGGATAATGCCAAACAAACGATCGCAATCCGAAAACGTCCGTCAATCGCCTGTGTCATACCGATCACAGAACAGCAAAGTCCGATATATGTAAGTATTACCGTATAATCATATACGCCTATTAATTTTCTCTTTTTATCCATTATTTTTCTTCCTTTCTCCTCCAATCGAAAGATAAGCAGCCACTGTCATAAGCGCACTTATGATCAACTGTGTATAATAACTGATTCCACGACTTCCGATCATAACCGGAAGCACTAGTTTTTCTCCACAGATCGGCTTAAAAATCGACATAAACAAACTTTCACTGATTCCCATTCCACCCGGTAAAGGAAGCATATCTACCGATACGGAGATCATCCCCTGTAATGTTGTGATTGTAACCGGATCAACCGCATGTAAAGAGAACGATATGTATACAAGATATGTGATAAAGAACCAAATTATCCTTTGAAAGAATGAAATCAGCAAAACATTTACGATCACACGCTTATGTGTCCGGAAATAATCTGCTACACTTCGATAATTTGCCATAGAATTTTTTATCTTTTCTAAATAGTGTTCTTTCTTTTTGAAATGAAATAATTTATCTGCAAGGTTGACAATACCAACCAGAATATTCTCTGCTAAAGTCTGGTGAAAAACGAGGATCAGCATAAATGCAACACAAAACACGTTCAATGCGACACCAAGATAACACCAGCCGATCACCGGCTGTAAATATTTCATGATCAATGGTGGTCTAAAGATCATTACAACCAGTCCTAATACAACTAAAACTGCTTTGTACGTAATCGTAACAATCATTAATATCAATGTAGAAATAGACAGACTCAACTTATCTTTTTTCATAAAATAAAGTTGTGCCGGCTGCCCCCCTGTAGCCGATGGCGTGATCGCACTAAAGAAAAATCCCACAAAGGAATATAAAAAGCAATGTGTCAGAATCACATTCTGTCCTACAGAACGCATCATATAATAGATGATAACCGATTCAGACAAAATAAATATCACAACAAGTACAACACCGGCAAGCCAATATCGTATGTCAGCCTGACTCAGATACGATCCGAGTGCATTTAAATCTTCTCCATGGAAGACATAATGCATCGTCAGACCAAACACTAACAATAAGAACAGTATATTAAATAAGTTCTTCTTATTCTTCATATAATCCCCCAAACGCTTTCCGGTTGACGTTATCAAAAATTCTGCCCACTTTCCGATAGAACTTTGTATGTCTTCCGATATAATAACATATTTCAGCAAAAATTACACCTGCAACGACATCAACGACAAAGTGCTGCTTCGTAAACAATGTTGATGCAAAAACAGCAATCGCAAAAAGACACGAAAAGATACGATACCATTTTGGTATGTAAGATTTACCGCGAATTCCTATAAAACACATCCAACTTACCAGACAATGAATCGACGGAAACAGATTGGTCGGTGCATCAATCCGGTAAATAAAACGGATCAACCCCTGTACAACACCATCCCCGACTATTTCCGGCCGTATATTCGTCGTTGGAAGCAATACAAAAAAGATTCCACAGATCAATCGCGACAGATAATCTCCCGTAGCAAATTGAAACCACTCTTCTCTGCTTTGGCGTGTGATCAAAATGTAATTGACTGCCCAAAACAGAAAACACCCCAGATAGATGAACGACCAACCCGGCATAAATGGGATTGACCGGTCAAGACCGGTTGTCAGATCATAGTGTTTTGCACTTCCCATCAAAATCTGTGTTCCTGTATAGATCAATGAATTAAAAACAAAACAGAATATAACGGAAAAGAAACTTCTCATTGGAATGATCTTTTCTATGTGTTTCTGATAAAATTGTCCAAATTTTGTCCCTTTTTCTTTCAATGTTTCCCCCTCAAATATTCTTTTTGCCGGAAAAGGAAATGCCTGCTTCGCAGAAACCAGCTCCCTTTTCTTGGCTAACCAGACTCGCAAATCCGCTCTTTCAGAGCTTTCTCTTCTGCTCCGCAGAAGAATTTGCTCGTTGAAACATGCCAGAAAAGGAAATGCCTGCTTCGCAGTCGCTCCCTTTTCTTGGCATGTTTCACATTATACCATATCTACGGGGGAAATGCTTTGTTATGAGGAAAGATAAAGAAAACTTTAAGGTTCTATTGTTTGCTGTTGTCTTTCTTTTTGCTTGAAAATGCTTCTGCAAAACCTTTATCTTTTGGCTTTTGTACTTCTTCCTCTTCTTCGTTTCTTCCTTTGATCACACGGTAGACTAAAAGATAGCCATATAACAAGATCGGGATCATGATTGTTGCAAGCAAGCTTGCTTTAAAAAATCCCTGCGTAGCCGGTGTGACAAAGATTGCCGATACCAATGTACATACATACAGTAGCAATAACAAAATAATTCCGATCCATGCTAAGATCCGCTTCCATTTATCCATTTATTTTCCTCCATGAATTTTCTTAAAGTATTCCTGAATCGTCTTCTCATAACCGTTCTTTGTAGGGCGGTAAAACGCTCTGCCGACCAGCTCATCCGGCAGATATTGCTGCTCTACATAGTGATTTGGAAAAGCATGTGCATATTGATAACCAACACCATGTCCCAGCTTGGAAGCACTTTTATAATGTGCATCCTGCAGATGTGTCGGAATTCCTGAAATCTTTTCATTCCGAACCGATTCCATTGCCTCATCGATCGCTGTGATCGCAGAATTGCTTTTAGGTGCACTTGCTACATAAGTGACTGCCTGAGCCAAAATAATCCTTGCTTCGGGCATTCCGATCCGTTCGACTGCCTGTGCTGCACTGGTTGCAACAACAAGAGCCATTGGATCTGCATTCGAAACATCTTCTGACGCACAGATCATAATACGCCTTGCGATAAACTTGATGTCTTCTCCCGCATAAAGCATTCTTGCCAAATAATAGACTGCTGCGTCAGGGTCGGAACCACGCATGCTTTTAATAAAAGCAGATATCGTATCATAATGATTGTCTCCGCTCTTATCATAACGGACAACCCTTTTCTGGATACACTCAGTTGCTACTTCCTGTGTAATATGAATGATACCGTCTTCACTGCGCTGTGTTGTAAGTACACCCAGCTCAATCGCATTAAGTGCCATACGGGCATCTCCGCCGGAAATCTCTGCCAAAAAGTCCAGTGCATCCGGATCGATCTTGGCTTTGTAAGCTGCCAGTCCTTTTTCATCTGAAACAGCACGCTGCAAAAGCGTTTTAATATTTTCTGCAGATAGCGGGTGCAATTCAAAAATGATCGAACGGGACAATAACGCTGCGTTCACTTCAAAATACGGATTTTCTGTTGTAGCACCAATTAAGATCACAGTACCATCTTCTACAAATGGCAGTAAATAGTCTTGCTGCCCTTTATTAAAACGATGGATCTCGTCAATAAAAAGAATCGTCTTCTTACCATACATCCCGGCATTGTCTTTTGCTTTCTGTACAACATCTTCCATATCTTTTTTGCCTGCGGAAGTCGCATTGATCTGCATAAATTCTGCACTCGTTGTATTTGCGATCACTTTGGCCAGGGTTGTCTTGCCTGTACCGGGCGGTCCATAAAACAAAATAGAACTTAATTTATCTGCTTTGATCGCACGATATAGGAGTTTCCCTTTTCCAATAATATGTTCCTGTCCGACCACTTCATCTAGTGTAGTCGGTCGCAATCTGGATGCAAGCGGAGATTCATTTTCTTTATTCTGTTCTCTCATGTAATCAAACAAATCCATCTTTTTTCTCTCTTCCTAAAAAACAACTACTTCTTTATCGATCACAGCAAAATGAACCGGCTCTTTCTCCTGTGACCAGACAGACTGTCCTGCTGTCGCTTCCGTCACTTCTTTTAACAAACTTTCTGTCTGCTCTATGGGCACTAACAATATCATTTGTACTTTGTCGGTATATTGTGTATCAAGAATTGCGATATTATTTTGCATCGCAACATACTGTAATTTTCCGATCCCATTATAATCCGTGTCGATACTGACACGATAACCGACTTCCTTGCGGATCACTTTACTTGCCATAATGCCTGCCTGTGCAGACTGTGAATATGCTCTGACAAGCCCTCCTGTTCCAAGAAGCGTTCCACCAAAATATCGCGTTACGACGATTAATATATTAGTTAATTCTTTTCCATTGATCACTTCCAAGATCGGTCGGCCGGCTGTCCCTGATGGTTCTCCATCATCACTGCATCTTGAGATTTGTGAAGTTTCTCCCAAGACGAAAGCATAACAGTTATGTCTGGCATCCCAGTATTTTTTCTTCATCTGCTCAAGGATCGTTGCAACTTCTTCCTCTGTTTCTACCGGGAAAACCTGTGCAATAAAACGGGATTTTTTTTCTACGATCTCATCTGTGCCGCCTTCATAAATAGTATTATATGCTTTCATCTTCTTCTCCCTGGATCAAACGATGGATCTCCGGAAAGATCTCAATACTTCTTTTCAGGATTCCATTCACATATGCAATAAAGATTCCGTAATTTACAATAGGAACCTGCTGCCTGTTTGCAAGCGCGATACGATGTTTCATCTCTTTTTCATGTAACGTACAGCCACCACAATGGATCACAAGATCATACGAAGTCAGATCTTCCGGAAATTCATGTCCGCTGCTGCTTTCGATCACAAGCTCCTTTCCGGTATATTGTCTGAGCCAGCGTGGTATCTTCACCGTTCCGATATCATCACATTGTCTGTGATGCGTACAGCCTTCTGCGATCAATACACGGCTGTTATCCTGTAAACGGTCAATATAACGAAGACCTTCCACCAGTTTCTTTAAATTCCCCTTATGACGTGCAAAAAGAATGGAAAAAGAAGTCAGATACAGTTCTTTGGGAACAATCTGTGCTACTTCTTTAAACGCCTGTGAATCTGTGATCACAAGCTTTACCTGACCTTTCAGTCGTTCCAGCACATTGCCAAGCTCCGGCACCTGTGTAACGACAGCAACAGCCTGATGATCTAACAGATCACGGATCACCTGCTGCTGTGGCATGATCAGTCTTCCTTTTGGTGCTGCCGAATCAACCGGAACAACCAGTACAACGATATCTCCGGCTTCTACTTTGTCACCGATGATATGCAATTTACAATCGACATCCGGTGCTTTTTGGATCATTGCATCTTTTAACTCCTGAATGCCGGTTCCGTTTTTTGCACTGACAGCAATGACCGGTAACGATGGGTTTTTCTGCATAATGCTATGCTGTATCTGCTGCATTGATTCCGTTGTGAGCTTATCGGTCTGATTTAACACCAAAATTGCCGGTATCTTTCTTTCCTCAATCTGTGCAAGCACCTCACATTCCTTGAAAGGAAGTCCGCACTCACTTTCAAGTTCTTCTTTTGACAAAGCAGCGATATCAAGCACAACAATTGCAATATCTGTCTTATTCAAGACTTGCATTGCTTTTTGAATTCTTTTTTGTCCCAGCTCTCCTTCATCATCCAGTCCCGGTGTGTCGATCAGCATACAAGGTCCGATCGGCAGGATCTCCATTGCTTTTGACACCGGATCTGTCGTTGTTCCTTTTACATCTGAAACGATCGCTAGCGGCTGTCCGGTGATCGCATTGATCAAGCTGGACTTTCCTGCATTCCTCTTTCCATATATTGCTATCTGTGTACGGTCTCCCTGTGGAGTCATATGTAAACTCATGCTGTCATCCTCTCTTTTTCCACTATCGGATCTGACCGCTTCCATTGATCAGATATTTCATCGTTGTCAGTTCTTTTAATCCCATAGGACCTCTGACATGTAGTTTTTGCGTTGAGATTCCGATTTCCGCACCCAGTCCAAATTCACCGCCATCTGTAAAACGTGTTGAGCAATTGACATAAACACATGCGGAATCAATTTCTTTTTGGAATTGCTCGGCATGACGATAACTTTCCGTAATGATGCATTCGGAATGTCCGGTAGAATATTTCCGAATATGTGCGATTGCTTCTTCGATTGAATCTACTACTTTGATCGACATGATATAATCTAAAAATTCTGTCGCATAATCCTGTGGTGTTGCCAATACAACGGAATCGCCAAGGATTGCTTTCGTACGCTCACATCCACGAATCTCTACCTGGTGTTTTTCAAATACTTTCTGTAACATCGGTAAGAATTTATCTGCCACATCCTTATGTACCAGACAGGTCTCTAAAGCATTGCATACACTTGGTCTCTGCGTCTTGCCATTATCAGTGATCTGTACCGCCATTTCAAGATCGGCACTATCGTCGACATAAATATGACAGTTTCCTGTTCCGGTTTCGATCACCGGTACGGTTGCATTCTGAACAACTGCCTGTATCAAGCCTGCACCACCTCTTGGTATCAGGACATCAATATAGCCGTTTGCCTGCATCATCTGTGTTGAAACTTCTCTTGATGTATCTTCGACTAATTGTATCGTTTCTTTTGCAAAGCCTGACGTTTCTAACGCCCGCTGCATTAAATTAACTAAGATCATATTGGAATGAATCGCTTCTTTTCCACCACGCAGGATTGCTGCATTTCCACTTTTTAAACAAAGTGCTCCGGCATCTACTGTAACATTTGGTCTGGATTCATAAATAATTCCGATCACTCCCATTGGTACACGTACTTTTGTGATCCGCATTCCGTTTGGACGAACAGATCCCTGAAGCACTTCTCCAACCGGATCTTCGAGATTGACAAGCTCCATGCAGGCATCGGCAATCCCTTTGATTCTTTCTTTTGTCAGACGGAGACGGTCTACCATAGTTTCTGATATGCCATTGTCTCTCGCATTTGCAATATCTTTTTCGTTTTCTGCTAAAATCGCATCGCTGTTTTCTAAAAGCACCTGTGCAATTGCTTCTAGAACTTTGTTTTTCTCACCGGTAGAAGCGGTTGCGATCTTTCTTTTTGCCTCTAATGCCTTCTCACCAAGCTGCTCTATATAATTCATATCCTGCCCCTTTCTTCTTCTTTGCTGTCTTTTCCTAAATGTTGTCAATTTCCAAAAGCATTTTCCTTTTTTATACCAGTCCTTTCGAACAAGCGACTGCTAATGATCCTGCACCGATATGGCATGAAATGCTAAGTGACAGCGGATACATATCTACTGTCTCTACGCCAAAGCGTTCCTTGATCATCTCTACTAATTCCAAAGCGGCTTCTTCATTGACAGTATGTGCAACTTCCATATGAATGTTTTCCATATTGTCAAGACCGCCAAAGCGTGTCTTGATATCTTCTTCGATTGCAGCAAGCATTTTGGATACCCCTTGCTTTTTAGTACGGGCGATTGAAAATGCATCAAGCTTTTCTCCCTGAATCTGTAACACCGGCTTTAAACGGAGTGCAGAACCTAACGCTGCTGCCGCCGGTGTGATCCTGCCACCCTTTTTGAGATATTTTAATGTATCAAGCATGATATAAATACTCGATTCAAACTTATTTGCTTCTAAAATTTCTTTGATCTGTACTGCTGTCTTGCCCTCTTTAGCAAGTTCTATTGCATCTAACACCGACTGGCGCTGTGTTACGGAAATTCTCTGATTATCTACAACCTGCACTTTGCCTTCATAATCGTCTGCAAGCATGATCGCTGTCTGGCATGAACCGGAAAGTCCGCTCGACATCGGAATATATACGATACTTTCATTCTCTTCTAACAATTCTTCCCATGCCTTTGTCACATCCTCCGGAGAAGGCTGTGAGGTGGAAATATCAACATCCTGCGCAAGTCTTTCATAGAACTGTTCCTGCGTCAGACTGATTTCTTCAAAGAAAGTCTCTCCATCAATCAGGAATGGCATTGGAAGCACTCGGATCCTTAATACTTCTGCTTCTTTTTGTGTAATACCACTATTACTGTCTGTCATGATCGCTATCTTATTCATAATCACCTCTACCTTACTTTAAAAAACCATTTACTATCTGTTCTTCGGCTTCCTCTTCTGTTAAGCCTAATGTCATTAATTTATTTAACTGATCCCCGGCAATCTTACCGATCGCTGCTTCGTGGATCAATGCTGCATCAATATTATTTGCCGTTAATTGCGGAACCGCTGTCACACTCGAATGATCCATAATGATCGCATCACATTCCGTATGACCGTTACAGGCATTATTTCCATTGATCATAGACGCAAAGACCTGTTTGGAATTTCCTTTTGCCACCGAACGGGATACGACATTTGCACTGCTGCCTTCTCCATTCATGTCTACCTTAAAATTCGTCTTGGCAACCTGGCTGCCATGTGTCATGATCTTTTCATGGATCACGATAGACGCACCCTTTGCTAAATCTGCTTCTGTATCACGGATCGTAGAGTCTACACCTTTGATCTGAACAGAATCCATTTCAAAGTAACCATCTTCTTCAATATGAATGATCGTTGTCGGATTCAGAATTCTTTTTCCTTCTCCATCACCTTCTCCATAATGCTTTTCAATGTATTTGACTTTTGCTCCTTTTTTTATATAAAACGTATGAATACCGTCATGTTCCGATGTATCCACTCCACAATTATGAATACCGCATCCTGCTACAATCGTAACATCTGCATTCTCACCGATATAAAAATCATTATAGACCATGTCCTTTAAGCCTGATTCACTTAACACAACCGGAATGTGTACACTTTCATTTGTCGTACCCGGTTTGATGATGATATCAATTCCCGGTTTGTCTTCTTTTGTCACAATATCAATATTTGCCGTTGTATTTCTACCAGCTAACGAACCGTTGGAACGGATATTATAGGCACCTTCAGGTACACCATGGATATCTGCCACCTGTTCAAGTAAATTCTTTTCGATCGAATCCATTGTATTTTTCCCTCCATTCCTATTGTTCCATCTTGCCGGTCAGAGTCGGACAGGCGACAGGCTGCCCAAGCAGCTTAGGCATGACTTCTTCTCTGCTGCCAATTTCTTTTACCGTACCATCTGCGATCACGATCAGTTGATCAGCAATTTCTAAAATACGTTCCTGATGGGAAATGATCAAAATATTTCCCTGAATCTTTTGATACATTTTTTCAAATACCTGGATCAGATTCTGAAAACTCCAGAGATCGATCCCTGCTTCCGGTTCATCAAAGATAGAAAATTTTGTACCGCGGGCAAGGATCATCGCAATCTCAATTCTCTTCATCTCTCCACCGGATAAACTGTCGTTGAGCTCTCTGTTAATATATTCTTTTGCACACAGACCAACTTCTGATAAATAGTTACATGCATCCGACACAGAAATCTCTTTGCCTGCTGCAAGACGGATCAGATCCATAACAGTCAGTCCCTTAAAACGGACGGGCTGCTGAAATGCAAAGCTGATTCCCTTTTTTGCACGTTCTGTAATGGACAATTCCGTAATATCTTCCCCATCTAACAGTATCTTACCCGAAGTTGGCCGTACAATGCCTGCGATCATTTTGGCAAGTGTTGATTTGCCACCGCCATTTGGTCCTGTGATCACAACAAAATGGTCATCTATTTTCAAATTGACATTGCGTAAGATTTCTTTGTCGCCATCCTCATCATTAACCTGATAACATATATTTTGTAATTCCAGCATATGCTCCTCCATATGAATATTTTATCCAACCCTATAACTTATTATTATAACGGAAAAACCATAGAAATACAAGCTTTCCACGATTTTGGAATATTTTACGTTTTTGTTTAAAAAACGTTTTCCGAAACGCCTCCTCTTTAGAAATATCCCCCTTTACCGTTTCGCTTTGGAAAGTTTTTCTTGCACCTTTTTTTCTGTCGTAGTATGATAGTTTCACAAGAAAACAGAAAGGGCGTACAAAAAGATGCATCGTTTTTTACGAGCGGTTGGATTCAGCCGGATAAAAGAACGCAAAGATTTAGATAATCTTCTCGGCAGGATCATGAATCAGCCGGACAAAAAAAATCAAATACTTATTTCGCCCGGAAAAACATATACAGAATTTTCCGCTTATTTCACTTCCAATACCGGCATCCGGATCTGTGGAGAATATGATGAAAAAGGCTTCTTTTTTATGGAACATTATTATCCTTTTTGCGAAAGCAGACTTGTAACTTCTACAGAAGATGTAACAGTAAATAAAAGAGTCGATACCAATGCGTTTACCGGTATGTGTGACGACCCGCGTCTTGGGATATCCATGATCTTTTATTTACAAAATGCGATTGATTATCTCGCTATGCGTAGTGCGGATAATCAGCCTCACAAAGCAACCCTGACATTATCCGGTCTCTCTTTAAAGGGTTCGATCCTTTTAGGTGTGTATCATACTCCTGAGACAGTAGAGCGCAGACAACGCCAGGCAGGCAAAAGAAATCATTTGATCTCACTTGCAAAGAACGGAGACCAAAAAGCAATCGATGATCTGACATTAGAAGAATTCGACCAGACAAGCCGTATCCGAAACCGTTTTCTGTATCAGGATCTCTACTCACTAGTCGAAACAACTTTTATTCCTTATGGTTCCGAATCGGATCATTATTCGATTCTCGGCACGATCATCAACTGGTCTTTTTTAGAAAATTCTGTATCTAAAGAATGTGTCTATCAGCTCATCTTAGATTGTAATTCTATCTGGATCGCTGTATGCATCAATGCGAAAGATCTGCTTGGAGAACCAATGGTCGGCAGACGTTTCAAGGGTGTGATCTGGATGCAGGGACACGCTGATTTTCTTAAGAAAACGTGAACATAACGTAATAATAAGCAATTTACCATCGCATCATTTCTTTGATTTTTGCAACAACTTTATCTGCCACTTTCCGATGTGTTATGGCCGTCGGATGCCAGAATGTTCCAAGTCCGTCTTCTTCTGACTGTGCCGGCAGTTCTAAATACTCGATCTGTACTTCTTTATGATTCTTGGCATATTCTTCTACCGCTCTTTTGGTCGCAGGACACAATCTTTGATCCATTGTTCCAAGCATACATAAGATAGCTGCTTGCGGCTGTGTCTGATGGATACGTCCTAAGAACACTTTGTATGCATCGATAAATTCCTGATCTCTTTGTGGAATCTCACGTGTATAGCTCGCATCATTCGTACCAAGATACACCGTTACAATATCTGCCTGATAGCTTTGATGATCCCATTTTTCCCAGTCCTTTTCCTCTTTTTTATAATAATCCTGCTCTGATCCTCCATCGGTATAATCATAAAGGAACGGTAAACGCCATTGTGGATCAGGCTCATCTCTTTCTTCTCCGATATAAGCCGAAATCACACCTTTTCCATTCCATGCTACAATCTGGTATTCTGCATTTAATTCCTGTGCAGTTAAAAGAGAATATGCTTTTGACGGATTTTCTTTTGCTGTACAAAAGATCTCATCCTCAACATCGCCTTCCACACCATAACCACAAGTGATCGAGTCACCTATGATCAGCATTTTACGTTTCTTTTGCTGTGGCGGTGCTAAAAGAGTATCGGAATCGGTTATGATCTCTTTGATCAAACATTTTGCATATTCCACTTCTGAATATTTCATCAATGTGATCGTAACTTCTGCTTCCTGATCCGATTCGTATAATGTATACTCTGCTTCTGCTTCTTTTAAAGGAAAACGCTTTGCAGGCGTTGTCTGATCGTTCACAAAAACAGCCATCCATGCAAGACTATCCTGTGTTCTTCCTTCTACATCCGATAATAATACGGCACTTGCTTTCTTTCCTTTAAAACGGAATGTCACTCCCGTGGCGGTATAACCAAGCACACGCATATCATTCCGATATAAGGTTCTTCCGTTTACCTTTACAAACTCATTATCTGCTTTCCATTTCATAATCTACTCCTAATCCTCTTCTTTTTTTGATTTTTGCTCTACAATACGATATTCAATATCCTTTTTCTCCGTCGAATCATCTGCTAATTGATTTGTTCCTTTGATATATGCATACCGTACATGTATATCACAATTTTCCTGTGGCTCTGTTCCTGATACAAAATATTCTTTACGAACACCAGAAGATTTTGCCTTGTCACAAATTCCTTTTACCGCGATCTTGCCACTTGCAGTACAGATTTTTTTCTTTACGATATTAGCCGGTTTTTTGAATTTTCCCTGACTGTGTTTGCTATATGCATGAACCTGCATCATAATCTTTTTCCATATTCTAATATGGTAACCTGAGACCTCTACTTTTTTATTTTCATCTTCGCCAGACCAGATTCCTGCAGTATAATATGGTGTATATCCTTCAAACCAGACACCGGATTTCTTTTCATTTGTTCCTGTCACACCGGCAACTGCAATCTCGTTAGTTTCGAAATTTGCCTCTTTTGCCGAACCGCTTTTGACATTTTCCTGCAAGACATTTGTCAGCAGCCATGCCGTAGATTCTTTCATGATCTGTGTCGGTTTTGTTGTATTATCTAACAAGACATTGCCGGCCGCATCCACCACCCTGTTATAAAGTCTTGGCGACTGATAAATCCCGGTATTTGCAAGGGATGCATAAGCTGCTGTCAGTTCAAGATTCGTAACCCCCTGATTTAGTTTACCAATTGCAAGTTCTAGCTGAATATCTGTTGATTTCTTACTGGATTGTGTACTTTTACTCTCCACCAAAGTAGAAAATCCCATATTTGTCAAATAGTCAAAACCTGTCTGTGACGATATTTTTTCTAATACTTTGACTGCAGGAACTGCAAGTTTCTGTGTGATTGCTTCACGAAGCGTCACCTGACCACGGTATTTTCCGGAAGATACTACTTTTTTACCGGATTGTGAAAAACGATAGAGTTCGTCTTTTTCCACACTGCCAAGAGTCATGCCTGCCGTATCCAGTGCCGGTATATAAGTTGACAGGATACTGAATACATTTCCCGGCTGATAGGTCACTTCCATAGCTCGATTTTGTGCACGATTTTTACGTTTTGTACCCCGTCCGCCTACCAATGCTTTCACTTCTCCGGTAGCCTGTTCGATCAGAACAAACGAAGCCTGTGGTTCTTTGACTAATTGCATTTCTTCATTGACCGCTTTAGCACCATCTTTCAACTTGGCTTTCCGAAATGTGTTAATGTACTTTTGTGCTTGTTTGCTATCGGTAAAATATAAAGAAAAGTTAATCCCCTTTTGTGCAAAGTAATTTTTCACATCAATTTCACTATATTCTTTATAACTTTCAAATTTTTCAACAACTAATGTATAAGAAAGATACGATTTTGTACCTTGCGGATAGTTACTGTCACTATTGATCGTTGTATCACAAATATTTTGCAATCCTTTATCCTGACAGGTATAGATCTTTAATCCACCATGATACAGTGTGTTATATGCCTGTGTCTGTGTGTAACCAAGATTCTGTCTCATATCGGAGATCACCTGATTAATAACGGCATCTGCATAATAGGAATTGATCTTACCCTCTGATGTTATATTCGTCGTAATATTTTTAATCCTAAGGTATACATCATCGCCAAGAGCATCCTCGTATTCATCTTCTGTCAGATATCCTTCGTCTAACATTGCTTTTAATACTATTTTTCTTTTCTCTGCATTTGCTTCCTGTCCGCTGACCGGGTTATCCGAAATCGGATCATCCACCATTGCAGCAAGAACAGCCGCTTCTGATGCTGTAATCTCACTGACATCTTTATCAAAATATTTCTTTGCTGCAGCCTGTACTCCTAATGTATTCTCATCCATACTGATCGTATTCAGATAATCTTCCAGGATTTCTTTCTTATCCAAATAATCTTCTAACTCAATTGCAAGAAATTGTTCCTGAATTCCATTTGCAACTCTTTCGATCAATGTATTTTCATTCGACTGCGTCATGATCTGGTTGCGTATCAACTGTAATGTAATCGTTGCATTGTCATCTGCCATATCAGGGTCACTAACCACATTTTGATAGATTGAGAGCAAGATTCCCCGCATATCAACACCATGATGTTCAAAAAATCGTTTGTCTTCCACAGCAACAAATGCATTCTGTACTACCTGTGGGATATCAGCGATCGAAACATTCTGCTGCACGGAATTTGCTGCACCGACTGTTTGGATAACTTCTCCATCTGCATCATACATCTTACTGGCTTCCCCTGAAGGCATCAGTGTCAGTTCCCGGATTTTAGGTGCACTGTCGACTAATCCACGTACCACTCCTATTGCAGTAAATACGAAGAACAAAACAAAAACAACTGTGCCAAAAACACAGCAATACCTCATCCATTCTTTGACACGATACTGCATCTTTACAGAAGTTGAAGTCAATTCCTTTTGCTTTTTTTCAATTTCAAGTCGACTGTAATTCATATATTTCCTTTCCATTCCACAAATTGTGTTAAAACTTATAAAAGCAACGTCCAAAGCAAAAAGCCTTGGACGTATAATCTTTTTTGATACTGAATTTATACTCTTTATCCACGATGAATGATGTCATGTCTTTCCGGACCATTTGATACCATCTTGATTGGCACACCAATCTCTTTTTCAATAAATTCAATATATTTCTTACAATTTTCAGGTAATTTGTCATATTCCTTAATTCCACGGATATCACACTCCCAGCCTGGAAGTACTTCATACACCGGTTTTGCTTTCGCAAGTTTAGCCGTAACAGGAAAGTCCTTTGTCACTTCACCATCAATCTCATAACCGACACAAACCGGAATCTCCTTTAAATATCCGAGACAGTCAAGAACCGTCAGGACAACTTCTGTTGCACCCTGGATTTCACATCCATAACGGCTTGCTACTGCATCAAACCAACCCATACGACGCGGACGGCCTGTTGTTGCACCATATTCTCCACCATCTCCTCCATGATTACGCAATGCGGAAGCCTGCTCTTCATCATGAATCTCACTAACAAATTCACCTGCACCTACCGCACTTGAATATGCCTTTACAACCGTAACGATTCTCTTAATCTCATATGGAGGTATTCCTGCACCGATCGCACCATAAGCTGCCAATGTAGAAGATGATGTTACCATTGGATAAATTCCGTGATCAGGATCTTTCAAAGAACCAAGCTGACCTTCCAATAAAATATTTTTACCTTCTTTGATCGCTTTACGAAGGAATGCAGATACATCGCAAACATAAGGCGCAACCATATCACGATAATCATGTAATGTATCTAATAACTCTTTTGGATCAAGTTCCGGTTTATGGTACAGATGTTTTAAAATAACATTTTTCTGTTCACAGACACGCTGGATCTTGTCCTCTAAGATCTCATCGTCAAATAATTCAGATACCTGGATACCGATCTTTGCATATTTATCAGAATAAAAAGGAGCAATACCGGATTTTGTAGAACCGAAAGAAGCTTTTCCCAAACGTTCTTCTTCAAACTGATCAAATGCAATATGATATGGCATAAGAATCTGTGCTCTGTCAGAGACCAGAATCTTCGGCTTTGGCACACCACGTTTTACTATATCATTGATTTCATTAAATAAATATGGAATATTCAATGCAACACCATTTCCGATAATACTTGTTGTATGATCATAGAAAACGCCTGACGGAAGCAGATGTAATGCGAATTTGCCATAGTTATTGATGATAGTATGACCTGCATTACTTCCACCTTGAAAACGTACAATAATGTCAGACTCTTCCCCTAACATATCTGTAATCTTTCCTTTTCCTTCGTCTCCCCAGTTTGCACCAACAATAGCTGTTACCATATTTTCCTCCATTCCGCCGCTTTTTAGCGACCTGTCAATTTATCCCCTATCTGCCACGATCCTAAAGATCAATCGCAAGATTGAATACTTCTTTGCCACTAACAAGTATAACCTAATCTATTATTCTGTCAATGGATACTGAGTGGTCTTTTGTTAAATCATAATAAATTCTGCCGACTTTTACTACCGGTTTTGATAATTCTTCCGTATTGATCATTACCACTTTTCCTATTTCATCCGTTGTCAGATAGACATTCGTATTGATATATGCCTGTACCGCTACGGATAAAAACGGAAGCAGATATTCTACTTCATATTTGGTCAGTCCTTCTCTCTCAAACATATGAATCACTTCAAACGGACAGATTGCAGAACGATATGTTCTGTCTGACGTCATCGCATCATATGTATCTGCGATCGCAACAATCTTTGAAAAAGGATCGATCTGATCCCTTTTGTACCCTCCGGGATAACCGCTTCCATCACAACGTTCATGATGACGCATTGCAACTTCTGCGATCCTTGGATCTAAATTCATCTTTTTCAAAATATTATTTCCATGCAGTACATGTGTCTTAACCAGATTAAATTCAGCAATCGTCAAACGATCCTTCTTTAATAGAACATCGTCTGCGATCATCATTTTACCAATATCATGAAGCAGACCTGCCAAAGTCAGCACCCTTAGATCTTCTTCCGATATCTTTGGAAAGACAAGCTTTCCGATCACATTACTAAGTAATGCCACATTCAGCGAATGCACATATGTTACATCATCATAGCCTCTCATACATTGTAACATATCCATAATATGAAGACTGTTGCGGCTTTCTTTGACCACATTTTCAACTTCCGAGAGAATCATTTCGCTGTCAATTTCCTCATTTTGCATCACAACACGGTTAAACATATCTTTGAGATCATCCACCGTATTTAAAAATTTCTCATGAAATGCCTTAAACTCAGGAGATTTACGAACTGTTTCATAATAATTTTCTTCCTCTTGTTCTTCCGGATAATCCGGCTCTTCCGGCGAAAACTTGATCTCCTTTCCGCTTTCGTCCGTTTTTGCCGTATCAGAATTCCGATTCTGTGCTGTTTCTGAATCCTGTGCTGCTGTTTCCGGCTCAACATCTTTAGTATCATCCGGTTCATAAAAAATCGGTGTTTTTTTGTCTTTTTCGTCTACTTTAATATGAATTGCGAAAACAGAGTGCTCTTTCAAGGCTGCAATGACATCTTCTGTTAAGACCGTATCTGCCGGTATCAGCAACTGGTCATCTGCAGTGTATACATCATCTGCTGCAATCATATTTACTTCCGCTCTTGCAAGCAATATTCTTTTTCCTGCCATACAGTATCCTTCTCCTTTCTCTTAATAGCCCTTTGTAAAATCTTTTATCGGTTCACTCTATCCGCCAAAGAACCCCTTCTTGTCTCAAAAAACTGTATCTGCGTCTTAATACATTTCCATTATACAGACCAGCATATCAAAAGTCCATTTCCGGCACCTTGATCTTATACATTAATTTCTGCTTTTACTCCTAAAATTTCTTTATTTTCCTCCAAAATAGGATTTACGATCTCATTTAAGAACGCTGTAACCTGCGAAGAAGAACGTCCAACGTATTTGCTTGGTTCCATCGTTGCTTTTAATTCTTCTAATCCCATAGGGAAGACATCATCTTCTGCGATCAATTCAAGAAGATTGTTTTCTTTTCCGTATTTCTTAACATTTTCTCCGGCTTTCATAGAAAGTTCACGGATCTCTTCATGAAGATCCTGTCTGTTACCACCTGCTTTTACAGCGTCCATCATAATATTTTCAGTTGCCATAAACGGAAGTTCTGACATCAGTCTCTTCTCAATTACTTTATCATATACAACCAATCCGTCAACCACATTTAATAACAGATCTAAGATACCATCTGTCGCTAAGAAACCTTCCGGAATACTGATTCTCTTATTCGCAGAATCATCTAATGTACGCTCAAACCACTGACACGCAGAAGTAAACATTGTATTTGTTACATCAGCCATGACATAACGCGATAATGATGCAATTCGTTCACTGCGCATCGGATTTCTCTTATATGCCATTGCAGAGGAACCGATCTGATTCTTTTCAAACGGTTCTTCAATCTCTTTTAAGTGCTGTAACAAACGAATATCATTTGAGAACTTATGAGCACTGGCAGCAATTCCTGCCAATACATTGGCTACACGGGTATCTAACTTACGTGAGTATGTCTGTCCTGATACCGGGAAGCATGACTGAAAGCCCATCTTCTTTGCAATAATACCGTCTAACTGTTTTACTTTACTTTCGTCACCATCGAAAAGTTCCATAAAACTTGCCTGTGTACCGGTAGTACCTTTCGAACCTAACAGTTTCATGGTAGAAAGGACATATTCCACATCATCCAGATCCATCACAAATTCCTGAAGCCATAATGTAGCACGCTTACCAACTGTTGTCGGCTGTGCCGGCTGGAAATGCGTAAATGCAAGCGTTGGAAGATCTTTATATTTATCAGCAAACTTAGCAAGTTCGTCGATCACATTGATCAGTTTCTTGCGAACCAGCTGTAATGCTTCTGTCATAACGATCACATCGGTGTTATCCCCCACATAACATGAGGTAGCACCAAGATGAATGATTCCTGCTGCCTTTGGACACTGTTGTCCGTATGCATACACATGAGACATAACATCATGACGTACCAGCTTTTCTCTTTCTTTTGCCACGTCATAATTAATATCATCCGCATGAGCCTTTAACTCATCAATCTGTTCCTGTGATACGGCAGGCTCTCCTTCTTCATTCTTTAAACCGAGCTCATTCTCAGCTTCTGCCAAAGCGATCCAAAGTCTTCTCCATGTGCGGAACTTCTTGTCCGGTGAAAAAATGTATTGCATCTCTTTACTTGCATAACGCTCTGAAAGCGGACTTGTATATCTGTCATTACTCATTCTATTCCTCTTTTCTGCATACACTGTCTTCTTTATTTTATCAATCCGGATCCAATCTCCCGGCTTCTACCGGCATTTGTTCTGTATGCGAAACACTGCCTTTTTCTTTATCAACAACACTTCAGCCGGTATGATCTAAAAACTTACCTGCTGTTTGCAAAATACTCTGTCAATCCTCTCGCAGATTTAATATTTAATGCTCGTATTCACCGCGGATATCATCCTTAGGCGGTTCCACCGGATATTCACCGGAGAAACATGCGTGACAATATCCATAATCTCCATCGATCAGTTCATTCAGACGGTTCAGGTCCAGGTATCCTAAAGAATCCGCATCCATCATCTTTGCAATTTCATCAACCGAATGATTATAAGCGATCAACTGGTTGCTTGACGGCACATCCGTTCCAAAATAACACGGATATAAAAACGGTGGTGAACTGATACGCACATGTACCTGCGTTGCACCGGCATCCTTTAACATCTTAACAATCCTTGCACTGGTTGTACCACGCACGATCGAATCATCAACCATCACAACTCTCTTACCCTTAACGACTTCACGTAATGCGTTCAACTTAACCATAACACTTGATTCGCGGGCTGACTGCTTTGGTTTGATAAAGGTTCTTCCTACATAACTGTTCTTTACAAAAGCTGTTCCGTATGGGATACCCGATTCAAGAGAAAATCCCATTGCTGCGGCATTTCCCGACTCCGGTACACCAACTACGATATCTGCATCTGCCGGATGTGTCTGTGCCAGAATCCTTCCTGCCGTAATGCGTGAACTATGTACACAGATTCCATCAATATAGCTGTCTGGTCTTGCAAAATAAATATATTCGAAAATACATCTGGCTTTTTTACTGCCTGTCATACTCTTATCTGACCGGATGCCGTCCTGTGTGATCGTTACGATCTCACCCGGTTCCACATCCCTGATAAATTCAGCTCCTATGGTATCCAATGCACAGGATTCCGAAGCCAGAATATATGCATTCTCTCTCTTGCCGATACAAAGCGGGCGGAAACCAAACGGATCTCTCGCACCGATCAGCTTGCGAGGACTTGCTACCACCAGCGAATAAGCACCTTTCAAACGTTTCATTGCATTTTTTACGGCTTCTTCTACTTTACCGACCTTCAAACGCTCTCGCGCGATCAGATATGCGATCACCTCGGAATCGATCGTTGTCTGGAAAATCGCACCATTTAATTCCAATTCATTGCGCAGTTCCAATGCATTGACCAGATTTCCATTATGTGCCAGTAAAAGAGAGCCCTTGATATAATTTAATACCAATGGCTGTGTATTCTCTGCAACACTTGCTCCCGCAGTGGAATAACGTACATGACCTACTCCGATATCGCCCTGAAGTTTCGAAATCTTTTCTGAATCAAATACTTCATTAACCAATCCCATGCCTTTACATGTGCTGGAATTACGCTGCGGTCCATCTGTCCGGCTGACAGCAATACCACAACTCTCCTGTCCTCTGTGTTGCAAAGCAAAGAGTCCGTAGTAAATAGAAGATGCCACGTCATTGCCATCTAAATCATACATACCAATAACACCACATTCTTCACCAATCTTTGGTTCTTCTATATCAGCCAGAATGCAGTTGGCATTACCACAGCTCCGGCACTTCTTTCCATTCTTACAATGATCTGTATAATTATCCATCTTATCCTCCAAAAAATTCATATAAAGAAAAAAGCGAAGCCTCCCGGATGACACATAATATCACCCAGGAAACTTCGGGGAATTATGAACTAAATAAGACCAATTCTCTTTGCAACTTCCTGATAAGCATCTTCTACGCCGCCAAGATCTCTTCTGAAACGATCCTTATCTAACTTTTCATGCGTCTTCTTGTCCCAAAAACGGCATGTATCCGGTGAAATCTCATCTGCTAAGATGATTGTTCCATCACTTGTCTTACCAAACTCAATTTTGAAGTCGATCAGATCAATACCGCAATCATCAAAGAATTTCTTTAGGAAATCATTTACCATAAAAGCATATTTTGTAATCGTATCAATATCTTCTCTTGTAGCGGCACCGATCGCAATCGCAAAATAATCATTGATCAGCGGATCACCGAGATCGTCATCCTTATAGCTGAATTCCAATGTAGGGCAAAGAAGTTTAAAGCCTTCTTCAATGCCAAGTCTCTTTGAAAAACTTCCTGCTGCAACATTACGCACAATGACCTCTAAAGGAACAATGTCAACCTTCTTTACAGCTGTCTCTCTATCACTTAATTCCTTTACATAATGAGTAGGTACACCAACTTCTTCTAACTTCTGAAATAAATAGTTTGTCATACGGTTGTTGATAACACCTTTTCCAACGATTGTACCTTTTTTCACACCGTTAAATGCTGTAGCGTCATCTTTGTAATCAACGATGAAAACATTCTCATCATCTGTCTTAAACACTTTCTTTGCCTTACCTTCGTATACCATATCAAGTTTTTTCACTGTAGTATCCTCCTCATTGTGTTGGGTTAATTTGCTTTTTATCACAATTTACATTATAGCAATTACTCAAAAAATCGCAAGTCCTCTATACAAATTTATCTCTTCTTATTCTTCTTTTTATCCACTTTCTCGGTCTTGCTTTTCTCTGCTTTTGCCGTAGCTTTTGCTGTAACCTCAGCAGTGGATGCAGGCTGCTGCGACATCGTGCTGTCTGCTGCTTTTTCCTGCTTTATCTGTTCTTTTGAAAGCATTCCTCTCTGGATCTTTACCGCTAATATCCGGATCACGGAATCATTTAACCGTTCCTGCGTGATCGTTCCATCTTCTACTTTTGCAAGTACAGCCTGATATGCTTCATCAAGATTCTGCGGCATCAATATGATATCTGCTCCTGCCTGAAACGCAGTGCATGCAGCATCTGCCGAAGAAAACGAATCTGTAATACTTGCCATATCAAAAGCATCTGTGATGATAATCTTCTGAAAGCCAAGTTCTTCTCTTAAAATTGTCTGCATGATCAATGGTGACATACTTGCCGGAACCGAAGTTTCCGTCACTTTGCTGACTGAAATATGCGATACCATCACAAAATCCGCACCGGCTTCTATTCCTGATTCAAACGGTACAAAATCCACTTTACGAAGTTTGGAAATACTGCTGTCAATATTGACACTTCCCTTATGGGTATCTCCGCTTGAAGACCCCTGTCCCGGAAAATGTTTAACCGCAGATGCGATATTAACTTTCTTTAATCCCTGTACAAAGGCACTGACATAGTCTGCAACTTTATCGGGATCATCTCCAAAGGAACGGTCTCCGATCTCTTCGTTCAGATCACTGGTTTTAACATCCGCAACCGGTGCAAAGTCTACATTAAAACCTAACTCTTTGATCTCACTTCCGATCGTCTTGCCCATCTGATAGGTGTAAGTATCATCTTTTGTCTTACCGATCTCTTCTGCTGTCGGGAAAGAGGTAGTTTCCATTTTTGCATTCGATCCAATTCTTGCAACACTTCCTCCTTCTTCATCAACACAGATAAAAAGTGGTATCCTTTCTGTATTCCGAAAACCTTCTGTCATCTTTAGGGTCTGTTTCCGGTTTGCAATATTTCTTGAAAAAAGGATCACACCGCCTACATGGTACTTTTCAATATTCTTTTGCATTGTCTTGGTACAGGTATGGAATTCATAGTAGTTTCCTTTTCTTCCGTCTACCTGCTCTAAATTGACAACAAAAAGCTGACCGACTTTTTCCTCCGTTGTCATTGTCTTTAAATAATCAGCCGCCAGATCCACTGCATCTTCCCAGTCCATTTCTTTTTCTTCTTTTTCCTGCGATGTTCCTGTCGTCTCAGGGGCTTTCGTCTCGTAATTTTTGATCTCGTGTTTTTCTGACCAGAATACACTGCATCCGCATAACGTCACGACCATAGACATCATAAGCAGCATGGCCAGTCCGTTTTTCATTGGCTTTCGAATCATCTTGTTCCTCCCAATCATAAATCCGATCCCTGTCCATTTGCAAAACCACTCACCACTCTTATCCACCTATCCCACATAACATACAGTATATATCATGCGTCATATTCAGGAGACTATGTTTCGTGGTTTCTATTTTATTTTCTGCTTTTGGGTAGACACGTCGTCTGGTTAGGATATCTGATTTTTAAGCTTTTTTGCTGATTGGGCGCGGGTCATAACTATAGGGGCGACTCAGCCTGAGTAGCATTGTTGTTTGGGACACGCTCCCGCTTCGCAAAGCCACGTAGCGCACACATAGCACTGCAAAAAGCAAATACTCTTTTTGCAGCGCAAGTGGCGACGGTCTTTGAGATTCCCAAACAGCAATGTACATCAGCCAGGTCCTGCCCCTATATCAGATGAGAGCGCCCATAATCAGGGCAAAAAAGCCAAAAATCTTAGATATCCTTAGCAGACGGGAAAGTGCCCCAAAAGCTAAAATAAATAGAAACACGAATACAAACATTCAAATATGACGCATATAATTACCTTCCTGTGTAGTGGGATAGGAGGAAAATACATGTGATTTTGTTTTGCAAATGTCTGGTAGGTTTTGTAATGATTTTATTGTGACGAAAGAAGTGGTATCTGTCAAGCAAAAAAAGTGTGAAACTAGCCAAGCCTATATGCATAGTATAAGATTGTAAATAATTTTATCTGTCGGAATAGCCGACGGAACGGAGGATTTTATGAGTGATTTAGCAGCAACAACATGTGGTGGCGGATGCAGCAATTCAGATAACGGATGTAGTTGGATTATCATCCTTCTGTTATTATGCAGCTGCTGTGGCGGCAACAGCACAGGCTTTTTCGGTGGCGGTGGATGCGGTGACAATGGATGCAATTCTATCATCTGGATCATTCTCATTCTCTGCTGCTGCGGATGCGGATTCTAATATCTGTTTCCCTTACATGGCATACGTGTAATTTCTGATTGTTATACGAACCTGCCAATGCTCATTTACAGGATATTTTCCATTTTAGACAAAAAGGGATGTCGCACTTTTTGGTAGTACGACATCCTTTTTCTTTGTTTTGTCAGATTGTATTGATTGTTTTTCAGTTGCTTTTGTTTCGTCAGATCTTTCTGACTGTTTTGAGTTACTTTCTATTTGGCCGGGTATTCCTGACCGGACTGAATTGCTTTTTATTTGGTCAACTGCTTTTGACAGTACCTGCTTTTCTTTTTTGTTCCAGACAGTGCATACAATCCTCGTCAATCTCATAGATCGTATCTTCTTCGATCACAAGCTTTCCGGCATAACGTCTGTCTTTTTGCTCTCTGATTCTGTCATTTGCTTCAAGCTCTTTTGCTTTTCCATAATGATAGTAACGCATCTTTTGCTCCCTTCTGATAATCCGCTTTTCTTTTGGGTATCATGCTTTAGGATATACTATCAATATATGTCTGCTTCTAAGAAAAGAAACGCTTGATCCGATCTAAATTTGATGACATGGATTCCATCATCATATCAAATACAGTAATTGCCGTCATAGCTTCCACAACGACTACCGCACGCGGAACAATGATCGGATCGTGTCGTCCACCGATCTCGATTGCAATCGGTTCTTTGTCACGATTAACCGTCTGCTGTGTTTTTGCGATCGATGGTGTCGGTTTGACTGCGGCACGCAGGATCACATCACTACCATCACTGATACCGCCAAGAATGCCACCGGCATGATTCGTCGCTTTCGTGATATGCTTATCCTGATCCAGACAGAACGCATCATTATTTGAAGAACCAAAGCTTTCTGCACTTGCAAAACCATCTCCGATCTCAACACCTTTAACTGCTCCGATCGACATGACTGCTTTTGCCAGATTCGCATCTAATTTTTCAAAGACAGGCTCTCCGATACCGGGCATCATTCCTTTGACAACACATTCGATCACGCCTCCGACCGAATCATGTTCTTTCATCTTTTCTTCTAATAAAAGTTCTGCTTTCTGTGATGCGGCAAGATCCGGCATATACAATGAACTTTTCATGATATTTTCAAGGGATATATTCTCTCCTATCGTGATGTCTCCGATCTGTCTGGTATATGCATGAACAGAAATCCCTAATTCTTTTAATAACTCACAGGCGATTGCTCCTGCTGCCACTCTTCCGATCGTTTCTCTTCCCGAAGAGCGTCCGCCACCTCTGTAATCACGGAATCCATACTTTTGATCAAATGTATAATCAGCATGGCCCGGTCTGTAATACGAAGCGATCGCAGAATAATCTTTCGAACGCTGTGATGTGTTATGTACGATCATCGAAATCGGAGTTCCTGTTGTTTTACCTTCAAAAATACCGGAAAGGATCTCAACTTCATCATTTTCTTTTCTCGGAGTCGAGTATCTTGTCTGTCCGGGTTTTCTCCGGTTCAGGTATGCCTGTATCGTCTGCTCATCTATTGTCAGTCCTGCCGGACAACCATCCACTACAACACCTATTCCTTTTCCATGAGATTCTCCCCATGTCGTAATCTGAAAATTTTTACCGAATGTTGAACCTGCCATTTGATAGCTCCCTTCTTTTACCATTTGCTGCTATAAAACCTTGCAAACCGTTTTCTCCGTATTGCATTCCACGTTACACGAAAAAAAAAGTGCTGTCAACTGCTAACAAAGCTTTCAGGGCAATATTTGCTTTATGGCAAAAAGTGTATGCGTGTCAAAAAAGAAAATGAACACCTTTTGTCAGCATATTTTTTTCTTCAGGCACATAAAGATGAAGTAAATCTTTTTACTGCGTTATTTTATTTATTATCCAAGCAGGAGGTATTTTATGGAATATCACAATGAACAGGAGCGTTACATTGCCATCTTAGAAGCATCCCTTCCTTATGTTGCACCGCAAAGCCGTCATGCGATACAACTGCTTTTACAATCACATTCTTTAGTACACCTTGTCAAAGAACAGCCTGATTACGCTTTAGAGGCAATGCAGGTAGGTGCTAAAAGCGATACATCGTCTAATCCTCAGGAACTGCTTCTTCATATTCAGGAGTTTCTGACACCGAAAGAATCTGATTTTGTAAAAACCATTTTAAACTTCTATAATGCAAATCTTCTTTTTCAAAATTACCAGAAGTTTGCGAAAGAACATATGCCGTCCGATCCGCCTTCGGATCTGTCCGCTGCATCAATGTCTGCTGTGTCAAGCCCGTTACAGACCCTTTTAGGTCTGATCAACAACTTAGGTGCTTTTGGCAATGTCTTTTCCGGCAGACCATCCGGAACAGATGGCAAGACAAACAATAATATGTTCATGGATTTTTTGATTTCCCAGCTTAATCCGGAACAGAAAGCAACCTTTGAACAGTTTCGCAATATCATGTATAATAAAGGAGAATGATCATGGATTCTATTAAAAACAACAAAGCTTTTTTGCAAATGGAACCACGCAAACAGGAAATGGTTCTTTTACTGATCGATTCGTTAAATAATAAGAAGCTGACAGAAGCATTGCCTGTATTGATGCAGTTTCGCGAGAAAATGACGCAGGAAGGCATTTCTTTTACCGAAGAAGAAAATGCCATGCTGACAGAAATTTTTACAAACCGGCTTTCTCCTGCACAAAAAAAGCAATATGAATATTTAAAGCCTTTTATAAAAGCACATTCATAAAAAAGATAACGATTGAACATCATATATCATTGCTAATGAAAAGGCAATATATTATCAAAGCAATCATTGATAGCCATGCACTAAAAGGCAATATATTACTAAAACAATCATTGATAGCCATGCACTAAAAGGCAATGCAACAGTTGAAAGCTACTGATAAAAACATAGCAAAAATCCGATAGAAAAGAGAATATACGATTATGATGCAAAACAATGAAAAAAGCAAAAAAAACAATGAAACTCCCTCTTTACTGTCCTATGTGGCAGTAAAGGAACAATTAATGATGCAGGCAAGTTCCCTTCTTGACGACCGGACAATAGAAAGTATGTTAGAAGAAGAAAAAGTCAAATTTGACAATGCTGCCAGATTAGGACTGTCCCCATCTGTATTTATCGGTATGAATACCTTGCGCTATTGCAAAGATACGATCCGTAAGAAACAGCCGTTTTCTTTCTTGTATTTTTTCTTTAACAGACTGACAGAACTTTCGATCGGTCTGGTTCTTTGCTGCCTTTTAGCAGAACTTGCCAAGCACATTGCACCGGGATCTTTTTTCACACATCTGTCCCACCCTTATATACTTTGGTCGATCCTTTTGATCGTACTCTTTTGGGCACACAAAAAAAGCAGCATGGCAAATATGTTATCCATCCCGCTTTCGAAAAAAAGCTATGAAGAAAAAATGCAATACAAAAAGAAAATGCTTCACAGGAAACATCTTCTTTTTGCAGGCTATCTGCTTCTTTTTCTTCTGAGTAATGCGTGTATCTTATATTTTGCACCAATTGATCTAAAGCTTTCGATCGGTCTTTTACCTGCTTTCTGGTTCTATATCGGATGCATAGTACTATCCGGCATTCATAATACATTATACAGCAGCCACTTTCTGCCGTTTCTCGGAGTCGGTGCCTGTCTTTTGACCAGACGTTCCAAGGAACAGACAAAGCAGTTTATGGAACAATACCAGAATGCCAGCTATCTTCAGATCCTGACAACGCACCAAAAGACAGAAGCAGACTTCAAAAAAGAAGATATACTTCGTACACAGGTCAAAAAAGAACTGTATTCCCGTCTGGTAACGCAAAGAGTTTATTATGCATTAGCACTGTTTCTTTTTGCAGTGCTTGATCTTTTATGTATCTGGCAGCTTAAAAGTGCATTTACATTGCCATTTGGTATTTTCTTAATCTGTTCGCTGCTTGTCACGATCCTCTTTTTGATCGCATGGGCGGCAGCCAATCATATCTTAAAAGATATCAAACAATCTGCCACTTTTTAACAACTTTATCTGTTTACTTTTCTATCATGTGAAGCAATTCCTTCGTATATTTCTTCCATGTAAAATGAGAATTTCCATATGCGTATGCTTTGGCAGCAATCTTTGCTGCCTCTTTTTGATCGCTTTGAATCTCTTTGATCAATGCAGGCAGTTCTTCTAACTGTTCGATCGAATAAAAAAGGATATTTTCTCCATCCTGTAAGTTCTCTTCAAGATAATCACAGGAATCACTGACTGTCGCACATCCATTGTTCATTCCCATCGGAATACGATCATGCATCCCATCCTTAAACCATGGAAGAATATTCAAAACGATCTGGCTGTCGGCATAGATTTCAGGCAGCCTGCCATAAAAAACGTCTCCATGAAAATGAATTTTGCCACCATCCGGTACGACAAGCTTCGCATATTCTATAAAAAGTTCCCAGTTATGACCATATACATCCACATCAATCCCGGATTTTAAGAGCTGTATTAACATTTCTTCACGAAGTATACACCGTATGTACATATCAAAGAAATATTGTGTATGCAACATAGACGGAAGATTGTTTTCAATTTCTTTTTGCTCCTGTTTCGTCAAATCTGCTTTTCTATCGCGAATGCATTCCCAGACTGCCCTGCTTTGTGTCAGCATCGGACGATCCAGCAGTTTTTGTACCATTTGTTCAAAGAAAGGCTGATCAATACCGGCACATTGCTTTGCATTATGCAAAAAAGCGGCACTATTCATATACGATCCGGTAAATAACACCGGATATTTTCTTTTATCATACGGTATCCACTCTTTGGAAGTATCCGCAGCCAACGGCAGAAAATGTACACTTCCGATCTTCGGATAATACGTTCTTACATACTCTGCATGCTTACGGTCAATGCATACGATATGAAACTTTTGATCCATTGTAACCAACGCTTCATGGTGATACATCGGATGATCCAACAAAAGATGCCAGACTTCCTTACCGAGTGTTTCATAAGAAATACCGCTTTCCCTGATGCAATGACTTGCCGTGTTGATCTCTAAAATAACATCATATGTACAGTCCGGCATTTCACCATTTGCAGGATAATATCGGTTTACATTTTCTTCCTTTTCAAGCACCAGCATATCTGTCTGCCAGCCTTCCTTTTGTACATTCTGCTGTATTCTTTCGCAAAAATGATAAACAGACACATAACAGACTTTGGAAAGTGCCAATATCAGCATTCGTTTCATCTCGTATCTCCTTCCCATTTTCAATCACAGTGTAAAAGTTCATCTACCTCTTTCTATATTACTATCAAAGCTACATTTGCAAAACAAAATGCAGCCCCTTAAAATCATCCTCACAACAAAAATGAATGCGTCATATTTGTGTTTTTGAATTGTGTTTCTATTTCTTTTAATTTAGGGATAGACACGACAGCTGATTAGAATTTTTGATTTTTTAATCTTTTTTGCTGATTGGGCGCGGGTCATAACTATAGGGGCGACTCAGTCTGAGTAGCATTGCTGCTTGGGACACGCTTCCGCTTCGCAAAGCCACGTAGCGCACACATAGTCTGCTAAAAAACAGCAGCCAAGTGGCGACGGGCTTAGAGATTCCCAAACAGCAATGTACATCAGAACTGGCCTTGCCCCTATATCAGATGAGAGCGCCCATAATCAGGGCAAAAAAGAAAAAAATCTTTAAAATTCTTATCAGCTGAAACAGTGCTCCCTAAATTAAAAAGAAATAGAAATACAATCTAAGCCATTAAGATATGACGCATTTTCATATTTTGTTTTGAGGATGTTTGTCAGTGCACACGGATTTGTTTTGCAAATGGCTGTATTGTTATCAGAAAGGGGGTTCTGTTAGTAGCCGCTGTTATTGCGGTATTCTTTTGGTGTACATCCGATCGTTTTTAAAAATACTTTATTAAAGTAACTGATATTGTTAAATCCGGTCAGATTAGCGATCTCACCTATTTTTTTATCGGTTTCCTGCAAAAGACGGCAGCTTTGCAAGATTCGGAAACGTAATAGATATTGCATCGGCGACATCTTCATATATTGCTTAAATACACGGCAGAACTGCCCTTCACTCATCGGGATCAGATTGGCAAGTTCTGATAATGTGATTTCATACGCATAATTCTTTTTTAAATATTGAATGACAGGTGCCAGACGTTCCGAAGACGTTCCATCCTCTAACATCTGCTTTTTATTCTTCTTTCCATGATGATACATCAGATTCCAGATCGACATCAAACGGCTTCGCACCAAAAGTTCATGCGGTTCTAACTCATGCTCCGGGCATTGGCTGATCTGTGCAAGCAAAAAGATCACTTCCTGCTGCCATGACATATGGATATCATTAGCAAAGCGGTTCGGAAAGTCATCAATCTCTGCAATCCCATCCCCGGAAGGATGTGCAAATTCCAAGTGTGAACTTCCCTCCCGATCGATCGGAAGATATTCTTCTAAGATGAATTTGCCATTTAAGACAGGACGGATATATTTTTTGGAAAATGCACTATGATAATCATCATCCAATGCTTCATAAGAAAAAACGACAGCAAAAAAAGAACATGCCATGCCATCTACTGTCTTTGCGGAATGCAACAAATTTGAGTTGATAAACACGCTGTCTCCTTCATGCAATTCATATTCCCGGTCTTCTATTGTAAAAACGATCTGTCCTTTTGTCAGTACCAGGAACTCAAATTCCTGATGCCAATGCAGATAAAAGATTACGTCCGTACCTTCCGGGTACTCCATTTTGTGCAGACCAACCGGAAGTGCAACCGTTCCATGACGCTGCTTTTCTTCATACTCTTTCTTGCTTCCCATGTCCTTCCCTCTCTCTGTCTGGTATTTTTTCTATCTTATCACGAACGCATTTCTTCATCAAGATAAGTGCGTTAAAAGCAGGAAAAAAGTACAAAGGCAGTGCATATGCACTGCCTTTGTAAAGATGAACAACTTAAAGTTCTGTCTCTGAAAAACCGTTCTTACATCCTGTTTTCATTTCCCTTGTAAAGATGAAACACTCAAAGTTTCGCCATTGAAAAGCTGTTCTTACATCCTATTTTCATCTCCCTTGTAAAGATGAAACACTTAAAACTCAGCCATTGAAAACTTCAAAACCCTGTTTTAATCTTTCAGATACACCGACAACACGTTATTACGGAATCCACCGGTTCCGATTGTCCATTCTAACGTACCCTGTGTACCATTATTTTGTAGTTTTGTTTCCATCTTATGGATCAATGCGTCCACATCTGTTTCCTGTCCCTGTAAAAGAAGCAAACTGTTTCTTATCGTCTCTTTCATGTCATCTGATATTTTAACTTTCGAGGCACTTGCAAAATTTCCCGGGAGCTCCATATCCACCTGGATCAGTTTTCCGTCTTTCATATTAAGCATGATCTGCGAAAAAGCATCCTGATCGTCACCATGCCAGTAATCGCCGCTTTCCATAGCTATGCGCTCAACCGGACTTCCAAGGCTGCATCCTGTCAGACGATAACGCCTGCCACTGACTTTTTCTATAATATCTTTATATTTTTGCGGAACATACAGACTGGATAAAGGCAACGAAACATTTATCGATAAAACATCATTGTAACCATCTGTTCTATTGGTGATATCCGCTAACGAAGTAGTAATATAAAAGATCAGTCCGCTGTCTGTAACCCGGACATAATCATCTTCTTTTGTACTCAGTCCGTCTAACAGATGATCTGCTCCTTCCACTCCGTATGCTTTCAGCTTCTCCAATGTCTTTTGACAATTTGCGATTGCTTCTTGTATCGTTTTGCCTTCTATTATATAATCATACGTAATAATATTTTCATCCAGATCACTTTCGCATACTCCATAGCTTTCCGGGTGCTCTAAAAGCTCCTGATCTCTTTTGTGATACTCTGCATCCGTAAAAGTCTCTTTCTCTTCGCCATCCTCTTCTGATTCATCTGCACCCCCCTCAAAACCCAGACTCCTCATCTGGTCAAACAACGCTAACAGACTTTCTTTCTTTTCCTGCTGAAACGTTGTTTTTGCATATTTCACCTCTTCTATCGGTCCTTCCTTTTTTTCTCGTTTATTAAGCTGGTTTTTGGTCAAAAGAATACCATTTCCTCTTTCTTTTGACAGTTCTTTTTCTACTTTTGTCATCTGTCCGCATCCTGTCAACAAAAATGCGACAAAAAACAAATAAATGATCCATAAATTTTTCATGATGCACCCCCTTACTCATATCTTTGTATTGCCTTATTCAGTATATAATATGCTAATGCAGTCAACGCTGCAAACAAACTTACGACAACAACAATATTATTTGTAAGATTATAACGATATGCTATCAGTCCTGCAGAAATACAGACCGACGTGCAGAGTTTAAAAGCACACGCCATTTTTTTCGTTACAATAAAATGTTTGCTGTCTTCTAACTGCTGTCTGTTGTAATACAAACAAACCAACGCAAACGAAACCGCGATCACGAGCAAGTAGATTAAAACCGAACGTCCCGGATGTAAAAACAAACGCAATGCTGCATTCTTGTTGCTCACCGTTGTGACTGCAAGACTCCTGCCATTCCATACATTTAAACTATCCGCTAACTTATAAATATTGTGAACATGGTATCCGCAATTAGCTCCCATCTGAGCAACCATATTGAAAATATAACACGGAGCAATTGATGCTGCAATTGTAATGATACCCGCTATAAAACAAGGCTTTACAACGGCCTGCAGAGCATGACTAAAAGCATATAGTGTGACAGCCATCAGCCAGAACATTGCCACGTTTGCCGTGATATTTAACCATGTATCATTTGCCATTAGGCGGGAAAAATTTCCTCCATCCAGATAACTGACACAGATATAGCCAATCTTACTTTTCCAGATCAGAATACTCCCTGCCCAAAAAAGAATACACGGAATGCTGATACAGCATAATCCTACTCCAACCTTTACTTCCAATAATGTTTTTCTCTTAACAGGAAGACTATACATAAACTCTCCTGTATTCTTTACTTTTTGTTCCATATATTGCATCGATGTCATAAACGGAATGCCAATAAATAAACCGATCGATGCAAAAAACAGTACCCATACAACAGCATCTGTAATAATAGGTGTTGATACAAAACCGATATCAAACCCTCTATCAATATATGAAATAATATATACATAAAGCAGCCCTAACAATGCAATCAGACAGCCGGCTATCAAAAAACCTTTGCACATTCTGAATTCATGTTTCCATAATGCTTTTATTTTCTTTTTCTCATTCATACGTAACTCCCCTCCTTTTTCTTTCTTCGTCCCAAGATCAGATTGGTGACCAGACCGCCAGCGACTGCCATGATAAACGCAACTCCGATGGCAATTCCACGCATAACCATATCTGCCCTTTCACCGGATAAAAGATCAATACGGTAAAATGTGATCCTGCACAGTACAGACATTAAAAAGATCATGCCATAAATCACCACGGCAGATGTTCCATAACCGACAAATACTCCATATAAAATGCAGACCGGACGTGGAATATGGATTGCAAAGACGGATAATATATCCGCATCATCTGCTTTACAATAACATTTCATTGCAAAAAAGGCACACAAACAGCCAACCACAAACAATAGGATCGTCATTCCGGCAAAAAGAAATGTCGAATCGGATGGAAGATATATATTTACTGTATTCTTAGGCAAAAGATAATTAAACGCATATGCTTTGCATTTCATCAATACATTCTGCATCAGACTCATAGCAGTTTCTAAATGTATCTTGTTCGGCAGACATTCATATACTATTGCACTTACAACAGCACCGGTGCCGACAGCAAATGTTGTCAGAGCAGTTAAGATCACCCACCATTTGTTCTGTAAGATAAATGCCTGTAAGGCAAAAAGTACCGTATAAATACACCAAAATGCAATTGACGTCCGAATCATAGCACCAAACAATAAACCATTCAGCTTCGTCTGATTATGTGCAAGAACAGCAAACGCATGGAGTATACAACCACCTGCCAGAATTGTAAGACCTGACAGATACGTTGTAGTAATAATCTTTTGTCTGGTGATCGGAAGGCTTCCTAAAAAGCTTAGGTTTTCCTTTTTTCTCAAAAAAGAGAATTGCATAAATACCAATACAAGAATCGCAAGAAGCCACACCATTGTACTGTTTACCACAGCATTTTTATAATCGGCAAAAGTTCCTTCGTAATCCGTGATCATTCCATGATGGATGATCTTAGGATCAATGTGATACAGTCCATAAAGTCCATCGTAAATCTGATATAAAAAAAGAAGTATGGTATACAAATAGAATTGCACTTTAATTTGCTCCCGGAATAGTGCTTTGCTTATCATCTTTTTCACCTCCCTTGTTCATCTGTACAAAGACTTCTTCCAGATCTACAGGCATTGCTTCCACAAGAATGGCACCTGACTCTTTTGCCTGTTGTTCAAAGTCATTGTCAGACTGTTTGACGATCACGGTATAGACACTTCCCACATTCGTGATCTGTACAATATCATCCAGTTTATAGAAAGTATCCGGTGCACCATTCGGGAAAACAACCTGATATTTTCCAATGCGTTCTTTTACTTCTTCGATACCGTCTTCTACATCGATCTGACCATTCTTTAAGATCGTAACAGAATCACAGATCTTTTCTAATTCGTTCAGATGATGGGAAGAAATAATGATCGTCGTTCCTCTGTTTTCGACCTGCGAAACCAGTAATTCCAACAAGTCGTGCTTTGCAATCGCATCCAGACCGGATGTCGGTTCATCTAAGATCATCACTTCGGGATTGATCGCTGTGTTTAACATAAAAGACACCCTCATCTGCTGGCCTTTTGAAAGATTACGGATACGTTTCCTGGTATCTACCTGAAAAATACGGTTTAAGGCTTCAAAATCATCCATCGAAAACTTTGGATACATCGATGAAAAGAAACGAAGCAGCTCACTCAGACGATACCCTGCAAAAAGCTGGTTGCTGTCTGCCACATAACCGATCTTTTCTTTAACAGCAGCATTGTCGTAAACCGGCTCGCCATCATAAAGCACCTCACCTGCGTCGGGACGGTAAATACCGTTCAGGCATTTGATCAATGTTGTCTTGCCTGAACCATTATGACCGATCAGACCGTGAATCGTTCCTTTTTCTACTTTCATATTGATATCTTTTAAGACAGGGGCTTTTTTGTTTCCATACCCTTTATATAAATTTTTGACTTCTATCATCTTACTGATCCTCCTCTTCCTTCAAATCCTCTCTCCTGCTTTCTAAATCCGTATCGGTAAATTCACTGCAGATCGTATCGACATATTCTTTGATCTGTTCTGTTGTCACACCAAGATAAAGTAACTCCATACAGACCGGACGCAATGCATCCCGGTACTTTTCGATTGCAGCCTCATCTGTTTTCTGCATCGGCTCTTTCGCAATAAAAGTTCCCTTTCCACGGATCGTCTGAATGATCCCGATACGCTCCAGTTCCTGATATGCCTTGGCTACCGTACCGGGTGTCACCGATAATTGCAAGGCAAGCTTGCGAACCGATAAGATCGCATCTCCGCTTTTTAAATATCCCTGTAACACCAGATATTTATATTGCTTAATGATCTGTTCATAAATCGGTTCACTACTGCTTTGATTAATCTGAATCATTATCTCCCCTCCTTTGCTCTCTCCTCTGTATCAACTGTATCATATCAACTAGTACACTTGATACACTTAATATATCCCCGTTATATCTAAATGTCAAGTATTTTTTTAAAAAAAAGCCATATGATACTACAGATTTTCTCCTGCAATACCATATGGCTTTTTGATACGATTCCGTTTCTTCTATGAATTGGTCATTAAAAGATCGTTAAAAGATTCTTTGGGCTATCGGAATCCATCTCTAAAACTCCGACTTCTTTTTTATATCACTCTTTATTTGGAAGCAAATCCGTCCGGATGGTTCTTGTGCCAGTTCCACGCTGTCTCAATGATCGTTTCCAGACTGTCATATTTTGGTTTCCAGCCAAGAACTTCTTTGGCTTTTTCGCTGGATGCGATCAAAACTGCCGGATCGCCTGCACGTCTGGCATCCTGCTCTACCTTGATTGGTAATTTCGTAACCTGTTTTGCTTTCTCGATCACTTCATTGACAGTAAAGCCGACACCGTTTCCGAGGTTAAAAGTGTTGCTTTCATTGCCATCGATCAGATATTTGACTGCAAGGATATGTGCTGCTGCCAGATCCGTAACATGGATATAATCTCTGACACAAGTGCCGTCTTTTGTCGGATAATCAGTACCAAATACTTTGATTGATTCTCTCTTGCCATTCGGAACCTGTAAGATCAATGGGATCAAATGACTTTCCGGATTATGTGCTTCACCGATCTTGCCGCTGATATGTGCTCCACAGGCATTAAAATAACGCAATGCTACATATTTTAAACCATGTGCCACATCACACCACTTAAACATCTTTTCCATCGCAAGCTTTGTCTCACCATATGCATTCGTTGGCTGTGTCGGATCTGTCTCTACGATCGGGATACTCTTTGGCTCTCCATATGTCGCTGCCGTAGACGAAAAGACAACATGATTGATTCCATACTCGATCAGCTTTTCTAACAGCACTTTTGTTCCATATACATTATTATCATAATATTTCAAAGGATTTGTCATGCTCTCACCGACAAGAGAATTTGCCGCAAAATGGATCACACCATCAATATTTTTTTCTTTCGTCAGGACATCATCTAAAAAAGCTCTGTCTCTGATATCTCCCTGATAAAAACGCGCTTTCGGATGCACCGCTTCAATATGACCGGTCTCCAAACTGTCAATAATAACGACATCTGCACCATTGTCAATTAATTCATATACGGTATGTGATCCAATATATCCTGCACCGCCTGCAACTAAAATCTTCATAATATCCCTCCGATCCAAAATCAAACAAACAAGTTTCTCTCTTTTCTTCTCTTATTATTCTAACCATATATGTAATGCTTTTCTATAGAAAAATGTCAATTATATATGTAATTTTGTTGCATACATCTCTGAATTATCCTATAATATCCAAAAGATATACGAATAACAAAGTATGTGGAGGAATGCTTGTGAAAAATACATTTAAGAAATCGTACCGCTTAGAAGGTGCCTCCTATCTGTCACTGTCTGTCTATACAACAGGCATACAGAAGTGTGAGCCTTTGCACCAATGGGGTCCGGGTATCCGTAATCATTATCTGATCCATCATATCGTCTCCGGCAAAGGATATTATAAAGTAAACGATAACATTTGGGAACTGCATGCCGGAGATACCTTTCTGGCATTTCCTTATTCTGAGATTACATATTACGCAGACCAAAAGGATCCATGGGAGTATTACTGGGTCGGCTTTCAAGGCGATGATGCTGACGAGATTATTCAAAAAAGCCTCTTCTCCCATGAAAAACCGGTTCTGATCCAGTCCGATCAAGGCAGTCTGGTCAAAGAAGCACTGTATGATATCTATTCTTCGCGTGGCAGCCAGTATAAAAACTCCCTTTTGATGACAAGTATGCTCTATAGGGCATTAGCTCTTTTTTTACCCGACAGCACAGACCACAGCAGCCATGACCTTTACTCATCCTATGTCACTTCGGCTGTAGAATACATCCATCATAACTACTCTTATACGATTACGATCGATGACATCGCTTCTTATATCGGGATCAGCCGCAGCCATTTATTCCGGGCATTTAAGCTGCATACCGGCACTTCCCCGAAAGAATATCTGACAAATTACCGAATCGCACAGGCATGTAACCTTTTAAAACAGTCGGATCTGTCTGTCCAGTCAGTTGCAAACTCTGTTGGCTTTGACAATGGGCTGTACTTTTCTAAAGTATTTCATCAAAAAAAAGGAATGACACCATCCCAATGGCGCACTCCTTAGCATTTTCAAACGGCTCTGCCTGTGCTGCTTCCACTGCTTTTTTATAACAAATCCAGAATTTCCTGTTTAGAAATCACACCGATCGAACGATTTGTTTCTTCACCATTTTTAAAGACCAGTAACGTCGGAATCGATACAACACGATATTTCTGTGCCAGTTCCGGTGCTTCATCTGCATTGATCTTTGCAACTTTAAAAGAATCATTCTCTTTTGCGATTTCTTCTATAACAGGACCGATCATTTTGCATGGCCCACACCATGGCGCCCAGATATCTACCAGGACAGGAATCTGTGATTGCAATACCTCTTGTTCAAAATTTTCTCCGGTTACATGAATAAGTTCCATTTGTATCCTCCTTTTCTGTCAGCCTTTTATGCTGACCTGCTTTTATTATCTTTGTTTTTAATTGATTTATACATTTTTATTCCTGCATCATTCTTTGTGCCAATCATCCTCTAATGACAGCCTGCCTTTTTCATGAACATTCTCCTGACAGGTCACAGAATGTTCCATAGCGGTTTTAATATTGATCAGTCTTGTAACGAAAATAATATTAAAAACACTGATCAGACCTGCCACAAAAAGAACCCACTCCGAAAAAGCCGGAATATTATGAACAAGTATCGTCGTGTCTGTAATTACAAAAACAGAACATAATATAAGCACAAATGCTGCTGCCATGTCCCACATCCAATATTTATTTTGCAAAGCATTTAACTGTATCGCACTTTGTAATGTCAGGATTCCCATACACAAAGTGATCATTCCAAAACAGATATCTTTTTTCGCAATGATCGCATCCATTCGTATCATGCCACAACAGCCAAGCACGATCAATAACACTCCCATTGAAAAACTATAGTCATTTCTTTTTCGATAAGCATGACTTAGAAAGAATTTTGAAATATGCAAAATCCCCCATAAAATAAAACCGGTACAAAATGTATAACATACCGTACTGACTTCTATTGCCGGTACAAAAAGCAATAATCCTGCGATCACAACACAAAGTAACGACATTAAGATCATCAGGATATAACTGATTCCTTTTCCATTTTCTTTTTGATAAAACTTGTTTTTCTCCATTTTCACCCTCATTACTTTCTTATACGCAATTTTCTCTTTTATATATAGGCAGGGCAGCCTTTTTACGGTCTACTGCCCTGCCATCTATTTTTTATAGACTACTACCCTTTTCAATTCTTTTTAAGACCAAGTTTCAACATTCCTTTTGAAACATGAATCTTCTTACTCATATAATGAAATATGATAACGGCATTTTCTGTAGATTTTCCAGATGACCACTCCGATCATCCCTAATGCAGTACCTCCTACAAGACCTATTCCAAAAATACCACCGATAATACATACAAGCCAACCAACGATATTCATATTCAATTCATCTCCTAATTTTCAATTCATTTTTCTATCATTAAAATCAGGAAAGAGCTGCTTTTTTACCATCCTGTTGATGAATATATGTAATGATCACATTGATACTCGGTATAATACTTTCTAATATATACTGCGTATCTCTTGTACTTTGCATCAGTTTCTGATGAGCCGTCATAAACAGATCAAAGATACATTCTGCATTGCGGCTGCGTACTTTGGATAAATTATCTGCTACACTTCTTCTGATAAATTCTACCGCACCCCTGATCGTAATGTTGCTTAACTGATCAAGTGTACAGCTATCGTTGGTTGTCATTTTTGCATCACAGGAAGCGGTTTGATACGTTTGCAAAGAACCGGACACATTACAAAACAAAGATGCAATGTTGAACTTTTCAAAATGCATCCCGGAAAGGAACATCGCAATGATGATCATTGCGATCACAATATTTCTCTTTTTCCATGTCATTGAATAATCTGTCATATTTCTTCACTCCAAAGAAGCTTTCATGCAATTTTGTTATTGCCTTCAAAATCCTTATGATACGTATCTTTTAACTGATACTTATCCTTTTCATAAATAATTTCATTTGCAATTTATTTTCTCACATTTAATAAAAAAATTCAATCATTTCCTATGTTTTATAAGACATTTTCCATATTTATACCTAATTGCAATCCAGCATTTTCCATATTTTAGTTTATGTTTCCAAATACATATAACACTAAAACAAAACAGGTGAAAACGATACGATTACAGGTGACTTTTTTTATTTATGATATTGAATATCAAATAAAAATCCACTATCATATTATTATGTATATTTTTTTAATAAGTAAGATTTTTAACTTTGGAAATGAGGAATTATAATGAGTCAGTTCATGAAAAAAATGTTCTATAAACAACGTGCTGATTTTGAAAAAGATGCTATTCAGCGTGATCAGAATTATTCTCTTCCTGATGATGTGATCGAACATAAAAATATCTATTACAGTAATGATAAGCAAAAAGAACACCGTCTCGATATCTATTATCCGGCAAGTAAAAGTACATCTCCACTTCCTGTTATTATTAATGTGCATGGTGGTGGGCTTTTGTTAGGAAATAAAGAGTTTAACCGGCCATTTTGTGCAAAACTTTGTCAGGCCGGATATCTTGTCTTTAGTATTGAATACAGACTGATACCCGATTGTCTTTTCTATGATCAGTGTCAAGATCTGTCAAATGCATTTGATTTTATCGAATCACTGCTGCCACAATACAACGGAGACAGCAGTCGTATCTACGCTGCCGGAGACAGTGGCGGTGCCTGTCTGCTATTATATGCCTGTGCGATGCAAAATGCTCCGAGACTTGCGAAAGCCGCAGGTATAAAGCCCTCATCTATTTCACTACAGGCATTGGGGTTTATCAGCGGCATGTTTTATACAAATAAAAAAGATAAGATCGGACTTTTTCTCCCACGATATCTGTATGGAAAGAATTATAAGAAGACAGCATTTGCTCCATATATCAGTCCGGAAAACCCGGAAATTCTTTCCGCACTTCCGCCATCTTTGCTTGTTACAAGCAAAAATGACTATTTGCAGCATTATACCTTACAATTTGAAAAAGCTCTGGCGCAAAATAATACACCACACAAATTGATTGTTTTTCCAAAAAACAAAGCTCTGACACATGCGTTTAGTGTCTTTGAGCCGCAACTCGAAGAAAGCCGGAAAGCAATCGATGTAATGCTTCATTTTTTTGAAAAAACAACAAATGCGTAATCTGTTAAATCGATGGAAACAGACTTTTGTTCCATAAAAATCAATAAACTCTCGAAAAGATTCGTTTTAAGAAAATAACGAGAGTGCATTTACATTAGGAGGAGGTACTTGAATGAACTACGATGAAACTGTTTTCAAAGAAAAAGCCAATCGCCGGGCAAGAAAGATCTGGCTGGTTTTTGCTATCTTATTATCTGCTAATTATGGCTCTGATACAAGCAATGGTTTACATTCCGCAACGTATTATCTGACATTTCTGGCTTTATGCTGGATTCCCTTCATTGCCGGTGAGATCCTGCTTCGTGTCAAAGGCTGGGCAACCGAGCGTTACAAATACGATCTCGTGATTGGATATGGTATCTTTTATACCTATGTGATCACAACGACCGAATCACCGATCGCATTTACATACATTCTTCCGGTAACAAGTCTTCTTGTCTTATATAAAAATAAGAAGTTTATGACGTACTGTGGTGTTGCCAACTCCCTGATCATTATCGGAAGTGCTGTGTATCGTGCAATGGTTCTTGGTTATAACTCCGCTACGAATATGAAAGATTATCAATTGGAATTTTCATGTATCATCCTTTGTTATATCTGTTATGTCATGTCGATCCGTCACTTAAATGAATCCGACGGTGCCATGACAGACAGTATCAAAAATGACCTGCACCGTGTGATCACAACCGTAGAACAGGTTAAAACAGCAAGCAACTCGATTATGGATGGAATCACGGTTGTCCGCGAACTTGCCGTTGAAAATACGCATGGTGCAAACGCTGTAGCAAACAGTATGGATACTTTGACACAAAACAATGACAGTTTGCAGGATACCACAAACTCCTCTGTTGATATGACATCTGATATCAACATACAGGTTACGCATGTTGCAAATATGATTGAGCAAATGGTCGCATTAACCACAGAATCTTCCGAACATGCCAGACTGAGTGCAGATGATCTGAATAACTTAGTAAAGACAACGCAGACAATGGCATCCCTGTCTTCTGAAATCGAAAAGATCCTGCATGAATTCAAAGAAGAATTTGAACGCGTAAAATCCGAAACAAGTACAATCGAATCCATTACAAGCCAGACCAATCTTCTTGCCTTAAATGCTTCGATCGAAGCCGCACGTGCCGGAGAAGCAGGACGAGGATTTTCCGTTGTCGCAGATCAGATCCGTTCTCTCAGTACCGAAACCAAAGAATCTTCCGGTCATATTCAGGATGCATTGATCCGCTTACAGGAAACATCCGATAAAATGACTGCTTCAATCGAAGAAACCCTGGTATTGATCCAGCAAACTACCGAAAAAGTAACACAGACCGGTTCAAATGTTACAAAGATCACACAGGATTCTACTCAGATTGGGGATAATATTCAGGAAATTGATACAGCCATGAAAGAAGTAGAATGCTCGAATAAACATCTTGTAGATAACATGGAACAGGTAACCGGAATCGTTCACGATATGACAGATCGTATTACCTATTCAAATGATATCAGTAAACGTATGCTTAGTAAGTATGATGAATCCGCTTCTAATATCAATGAGATTGAAACCGTTGTAGAAGCTTTAATGTGTGAACTCGGTATCGGTGGCTTTATGGGCATTGAAGACGTTATGCCGGGTATGAAACTTTCTGTTGTTCTAAACGAAAAGGAATATCATGGAGAATTAATAGAACAGACCGATAACAGTTTAACCCTTACGCTTCCTGATGCTCCAACACTTACTGAGCCGTTTGACTGCCCGCTTCAGATCACAGTCGGTAATGTCTTATATCGTTGGAATTCAGTCAAACTAACCTCCGATTCAAAAACAGCACACCGCTTTATGGCATTGATAAATTCCAGACCAAAGATCAATAACCGTCGTAAATATCCTCGAATGGATATCGAGAATAACTGTACGATCACTTTAAATGATACCGGAGCGATTTACCACGGTCATTTGGATAATCTGAGTGCAAATGGTTTTGCCTTCCTTACACCGGATACGATCTTTGCCGAGAGCAAAGGAAAAGATATCCGCATTGAAATTGAAGATTTTGACTTGAGAACGCACAATGTATTAGAAGGTCGTATCATCCGCTGCTCTAACAATGATGGTATGTATATCGTCGGCTGTCAGATGCCGGAAGATGATTACCTGATCATGAATTATGTAGAAAAGAATCTGGCAGAAGAATAAAAAAGTGCAACGTCGGCACGTTGCACTCCAAGAATTACTTTAGCAATTCTTGCTGGTGTACCACTACTGTACGAGCAACTCCTCTTCTAAACTCTTTTGTCTTGATAAATTTCAAAATGCCACCATGCATTCTTGCAAGGTGGCATTTTCTTCTGACTTTCTCATTCATGGATCATGAAAGTCGTTTCCTTATTTCTTTTTCTTCTTAACAGCAATGACAACACCTGCGATCACGATGATCACTACAACAACGCCACCGACAACTGCTGCATAATTGGTAGAGCCTGCTTTCTTAGAATCTGTTTTCTTTGCTGCTTTTGTCGGAGCAGGAGTTTCTACCGCATCCGGGTTATCATAATTAAATCCGCTGACATCAAAGCTGATCTCTACACTGTCTCTTGGAAGTAAAAGTCCCATTTTATTCTGACACTCATCATGCCAGCTGTTTACTAATTCTACTGTGATCAGTCCCGGATCTTTAATATCATCTTTATCATAATAGATCTCATCACCTTTTCTGGTTCCTTTATCCATACCATCGATCTTTACTTTGACATTGTCAATCGTAATTCCTTTGTCATATGGAATATCTGTTGTAAAGCCTAAGATACCATATTCTGCCGGATCCTGTGCTGCAACTTCTGCGGTTGCTCTTCCATCGATTCCTGTTACTTTTACTGTATAATGACCATTTCCCTTGATCGTAGCATCTTCTACTTTTGTACCATCAAATGGGATCAGATCCTCTGAGTTTAACGTTGTCCATAATTCATCCCAATGCTCATAATCAACACCCTGGTTCTTCTCAAAGAATCTTGCACGTCCTACCCAGCTTTCTCTTGCCTGGAATAAAAGATAGGCATGATACTCTGAACCTTCGTCTAAATTCACAATGCCATCTGCAGCTGCTTTCTTTGCTTTTTTTCCTGCATCGTTTAACTCTGCTGCCGAGGCTGTATTTGGCATCACACCTGCTGCCATTGTCAAAGACAGCATTCCTGCTGCAACAATTGCTGCTGCTTTTCTAATCTGTTTTCTCATATCTTCTTCCTTTCTGTCCCCTTTTCCTGCTTTGTCTGTTATTCCATCAACAGATCCGTTTTCTAAACGGAAGTCTGTGCAAACACAAAATTCTGCACAAACCAAGCAGGCAAAATTGATATACTACATCTGCCATCTTACGATACAAACAAAAAGAAGTCAATATAATATAGCGCAAATGATACATGAAATATGGTGCTATCTGCCTATTTTATGTATAAATGCTATATAATATTTTCTCTATAATATACACGAGCGGAACATGAGATACGTTGCAAAATCAAACAATAAATCTACTGATCCAATGTATCAATAAAATAATCATTTTCTTATAATAGTTGCGAAAATGTATTAATAACGCATTGAACCTCTTGAAAAATAAGTATATATTATAATTATTAAAGAATTGCATTTCCAGGCTTTCTCATTCTATAAAAATACAGAAAAGGAAAAAGCGTACTTTAAAATGCTATTACAGTTTTCGTAAAATAGTAAAACGTACTCTTGAAATCTATTGAATATAAAATTTCAAGATGAATTTATTCTAAGGAAATACCGAGAGTGCACTAAAAAAGAAAGGTGGATTTAGAAAATGAAAAAAGAAAAAAACAAACAGCGTACACGCAGACTCAGCATTCGATTAAAACTGCTGATCCCCTCTGCCATTTTGATCATACTCTTGTGTGTTATCATGGGCTTAAACAGCTATATCCGAATGAAAGACGGTATGGTATCTCTTGGAGTTGAGCAAGCTCGTATGGCGGCTTCGATCACAGAGGAATCGATAGATGGAAACCAGATTGCGTCACTGCGTCCGGGTTCGGAAACGACCACAGAATATCTGGAGACTTTATCTACATTAAAGTCTCTAAAGAAAAGCTGCGGCATTGCCTATCTGTATACTTTATATACCGATGGTAAGAAAGTATATTATGGTGTTGACAGCTCCGCTACCAGAAAGACAAGCTATATGGGAGAAGAGTTTGAGTCCTCATATAATGAATTAAAGTCTGTCTTTTCCGGTAAAGAATATGTACAGGATTATATTGATTCCACAGAAGACGGTGATCTGATCACGGTCTATAAACCGATCAAAACGACCGATGGCAAGATTATCGGTGTACTCGGATGTGATTTTGATGCTTCCAATGTCTTAGATAGTTTGAATACCGCTAAACAGCGTGTATTAGAAATCAGTGTCCTGTGCCTGATCGTTTCTATGTTTTTGTTAAATCTGATTATCTCCTTGATAACCAGACGATTACATATCGTTAATTCTAAAGTACATGAACTGGCTGCCAATGAAGGCGATCTTACACAGAAATTACAGATTCATAGCGGCGATGAATTAGAACTGATCGCAGGAAACATAAATGATCTTTTAACATATATCCAAAAGATCATGCTAAACATTTCCCATAATTCAAAACTTCTTTCTGAATCTTCTGTACAGATCACGCAAAAGACAGCTAACTCAGAAGAAGATATTACCGGCGTATCTGCCACAATGGAAGAACTCAGTGCTGCCATGCAGGAAACTTCTGCATCTTTAACGCAGATCACTTCTGCAATTCAGGATATTTACCAAGAATGTGAACAGATTGCGCAAAAAGCACAAACCGGGCAGGCAACATCATTAGAAATGTCTGATCGTTCTGATAAAATTCGTCAATCTGCAATAAATAGTCAGCAACAGATGCAGGAAAAGACAGCTTCCATCTCTAATATATTAAACGAAAAAATCGAACTTGCAAGAGCTGTTGAAAACATTTCCGTATTAACGGAAAATATCATGAACATTACGGATCAGACAACACTTTTAGCACTTAATGCCAGCATAGAAGCTGCCCGTGCCGGAGAAGCCGGAAAAGGCTTTGCCGTTGTTGCAGATGAAATTGGCAAATTAGCTGACAGCTCTACAGAAGCTGCCAAGCAGATTCAGGAAGTCAGTCAGACAGTAATTGATGCTGTCAACGGTCTTGCCAAAGAATCAGAACACATGATGGAATTTGCCGATACAACGGCCTTAGACGGTTACAAACAACTGGTAGAATTAAGCGAAACGTATAATCAGGATGCCCAAAATACATTGCAGGCAATGCAGGATTTTGCTTCTTCATCGACACATCTTCAAAACACATTAGATGATATTAAAGATTCTATCTCTTCTGTTGATATCGCTGTCAATGAGGGTACAAAAGGCATAACAGATGTCAGCGAAACTGCAGTCAACTTATCAGAGAACATGAATCTGCTGAATGAAGAAGCCCAAAAAGAAAGCGGCATCGCTTCCAAGTTAAATGCAGAAGTTAATCGCTTTAAATTGCAATAATGCAATCTGCTGTTTTACCTGAATCTATCAGCCGGAAGATACATCTAAAAACCCAAAAGTCATCACATTGTCCGATAGATACACTATTGCTGTATATGCCGTTTACTATTTTCTAAAAAAAATCTGAAATTAACAATTACACAAAGGAAGCCGGAATAGTTAATATCCCGGCTTCCTTTGTGTAATAAAAAATTTAATTCCTTCTGTTATATCCTATAATTTAAAAATTGTCATTGCATCCATAATATCATCTGAAACTTTTTTCAAATCTTTTGCTGTATCTGACAACAAGTTGATCGTAGCATTTAACTCTTGCATAGAAGCTGTTGTTTCCTCTGCAGATGCTGCATTTTCTTCTGAAATAGCGGACAAATTTGATATTACATCATTGATCTGTGCTCTTGCATTATCACAAGAATCTGCATTTCCTCTAATCATTTCCGTATTATCTCTGGAACGATCAATTCCCTTTTCCACATCGATAAAGCTTACTTTTGTATCATTTAGCTTGGTTTGCTGTTCTCCTACAAGTTTCTCTGTTTCATTCATAACATGCATCGTTTCGGCAGCTTCTTTTTGTAATGTATCAATAACACTTTGAATCTCGCCTGCCGCCTCATCGGACTGTGTCGCCAGTTTTTGGATTTCAGATGCTACAACAGCAAACCCCTTTCCTGCTTCACCTGCTCTTGCTGATTCAATCGAAGCATTTAACGCAAGAAGACTGGTCTGACTTGTAATATTTGTTATTAATTCCGTTGCCTGGCTAATTTGGACAATTGATTTGTTTGTAATATCTAATTGATTTGCAATTCGACTAATTGCATCCGTTGTTCTATCGTTTGATTCATTCAGCTCATTCATTGTATTGCTTGATTTGTCTTCTGCCTGTGACATAATATGAGCTGTATCTGTTAATGATGCAACATTAGAAACAATATCTTCTATAATCTTACCCATATTTCCAATTTCTTCGGATGCTGTCTGAATCTCTTCCGCCTGAGAAACAGCCCCTTTGGAAATATCTTCTACGGCACTACTAATCTCATCTGCAGCTTTGCTGGACTGACTCGCCATATTGTCCAGACTATTTCCTGATTTCTGTAATGTGGCGGCATTCTGTTTTAATTTTTCAATGATACGATGTAGTTCACTAACCAGCAATGCAACTGCCTGTCCCATTCTTCCTAATTCATCATGACGTTTTAGCAGTTTTGGCGATACGGTAATTCCCAGCTCACCTTCTGATAATTTAATTACCGCTTCTTCTGTTTCACGTAAACTTTTACTAATAGAAACAGATACAAGCAATCCACATGCTGCTGCAATCAACAATGCAATAAATCCACTGCCAATAATTACTTTTACTCTTTGTGCAACATAATTTTCAATATCTACTTTTGGCATTCCCGCAAAAACAATACCGATCACCGAGCCATTACTATCCTTTAAAGGACGATATACCGCAACATAAGGCTTTCCATTCAATTCCAGATCATCATTTTTATAAATATTGCCTTTTTGGACTTCCTGCCATACTTCCTCATTCACTTCTGTACCAACTATACGTTTCTTCGTCTTTTCATCAATAAAAGAAGTGGCTTTTCTAACATTTTTATAACAGAGTGTTATATCACAATCCGAGCCTTCTGTAAAACTGTCAATCAGCTCTTCATCTTTTGTGATATTATAATCGCCTTTCATCAAATCACCATCTGCATTTAAAGAATACTCTCCATCAGACACATGAGCCATACCGGCTTCAACAGATCTGACCAGATATTTCATTGAATCAAGACTCTCCGAAACCATCCCCTCATTCATACTTTTTTGTGCAATCAATAACAAAATAACCGTTACCAGCAATGCAGGCAATATTGCAAGTAAAAGCAGCTTGGTTTTAATTGACATTTTTCCTGTTAACATTATCTCTTTTTTTCCGCTATTTTGTTCATTCATCGTTTTACTCCTCCTATTATAATTTGTAAAAAATCATGCACATACCTTACAGATATTTACATGATTTTCCCAAAACTAGTATAGCATCTTTTTCAATTTATATCAAGAAATTATTTGTACTTATAAACATTCCCCTTATGAACAATATACAACAGAATCGGACAAAATAACCATCTGTATCAAAAAAATTCTAACTCTTAAAATTCCCACAAAAAAATGCAAAAAAAAATGCAAAGACATTGCTTTGCATCCAATAAAATAATGCCGCAGACCGGAATCGAACCGGTACGGGTATCACTACCCACAGGATTTTAAGTCCTGGGCGTCTGCCAGTTCCGCCACTGCGGCATAGTAACAAATTGTTACTGAATGGGACCTACAGGGCTCGAACCTGTGACCCTCTGCTTGTAAGGCAGATGCTCTC